>JGI24159J19872_10011779_pt1 | contig 11444 bp, 9 predicted proteins | sample Ectturendosymbi4_FD_19872 | JGI IMG/M metagenome (IMG submission 19872) | reverse complement strand
TGACGACTTTCTGGCGACGGTTCTGGTCCGATCCTTTGCCTGCAGAGGCAGGTTGCGAAACTTGCTAGCGGATTGTTGTACTCTTGGTCTTTATTGCGTAACAATAACACGGCAATGAATCTTCAAATGTTAACTTCAAGTTACAGTAGTAGGCGTTTTGCCAGATGTGACCAGGGCTCCTACTTAAGTTTTTTTCCACCCAAATCTGTTTTTTGTCGACCTGTGTGTCTAGGTTTAATTATGAAAAATTGCGTGAAATCTGTGTTTTTTAAGTGATAAACTCATCAGCAACTTCAATGTGTTTAATAATATAAAGATAACTTTACCTTACAGTGTTTACATGCGCACATCAGGTGAGAAAGTACGCATATCGGATGAGGCAGAACGTGTTCAATCGGTTTCATATTCTCATATAAGATCATTGTCAGGGTCATATACAGTGATGTGTTTAAGGGAAGGCAAGCGAGGCACTTGCCTCGGGCCCCCTTTTGCAACTGTAATGTGTAAAGTACCTTGCTTTCAAAGGGGCCCAACAGCACCTGTAATGTATAAGCAGGCTATTTTGTTTTCAAAGGGCCCCAACAGCAGTTGCAATGTGTAAACACTTTGCTTTCAAAGGGGCCCAATATAACTGTAATGCATAAGCACTTTTCTTTCAAAGGGCCCCCCAACTTCACTTATTTCTAGTGCTTCATATTTCAATTTGTGGATCGAAGCTTTCTCTGGATGGCTGAGTGCGGCTGATACGGCTCTGGCTGCGCTAAGGAAGCGCGATTTTTGCGACTGTTGCCGTAACATGGGACAATTTCGTTATGATGTGGCAAGGGTAAAGCGTTTTGTGAACGAGCATTTGTTTTGCATCGTCAGCAACATGAAAAGGATAAGCAAAATATCGAGGGTTGCCCCCTCTGGAAAAATTTCTGCGGACGCCCATGTGGCTTTCATCCAAAGTAAAAGCTTGGAACTTCACTAAAAACAAACTATTAAAAGTTGTCTTTGAAAGCAATTCAATGAAAGCAGACTCGATTTGGCGGTTTAAATGTGAATATAATTATTCAGAAAAAATGCGCCAGAAAAAGGCACATTTTATGGATATAAAAGGCATTAAATATTTAAATGTTGATACCCGGTTGTTGTTTACCCCCCCTATCAAAATTTCTCGCTACGCGCCTGGATACAACACACAAAAAACATATTTTCATTTCCAATAGATTGCTCACGTACAGCAATAAAACGTAAAACGCGTTGTTGTCTACCAACAACTAAAAAACACTAGTGCAACATGCTTCCTCAACAAAACCACTTCCAGCCTATAGAGATGTTTTCGGTGGGTTTTTAGGAATCAAGATTTTAAAATTTTTTCTAAACGTTTTTACAAGACAAAATCATAAAAAACGCAATAAATGAAAATCTCGTGGAATCAGACAGTGAAAACGTTGTAAAATAATACAAAACGACAAATTTTAATCATTGAGTCTTTGTGGAAGCTCGCAAAATTTGGAGCTATGTGCATGTGGCACGTTATTTTCTTGGTTTGCTTTTTTTTTCATAAAATACCGCAATCGACCAAGATTTGCCTTAATGGAAGGGAATGCATAAATGAACGGGTTTAGAGCGCTGTTAATCGGCACCGCAATTGTTGAAAACACCGATTTTGTCAACGTCAGCTCCAGTGCTTCATCACAAATGTCTCGAACTTGCAGATCATAAAAATAAATATAATGCGCCAAGGCCAGGATAGTCATTGGCACCACGCTCAGAAAGTCTGAAGCAACGATGAACTGAATTTTTCTTTGTAAAAATTGATTTTCTTTGGTCCTCAACGTTGCACCCTGGTTTTGAGACGCCACTTGTCTCGCTCGACGTGGTGCGCGTTTCTCCCCCAACACTTTGTTAAATATGAACACGTACGCCAGCAACACGTACATAAATCCAGCAAAATTGAAGCACAATGCAAACAGCACGAAATACTGAGAAGGATTTTTCGAATCGAGAAAAAAAGGAGGCATGCAAAGGTTATTTTGCGAATAGAAGGAAAGGAAAAAAGGCTTTTGGTCCAGGAGCAGCAGATGCTGCGCAATCGACAATGCCAGAGGACCGTTGGCAGATTCGGATAACCGTAAACTTTGTTTGCTCGACGTTGCGCATTGGCTGTTGATGTGCATTACAAAGCTATCAAGGATTTGACGGATGTTGGGATAGGAATATCTCACAGCGCGTTGGTACCGGCTGCACCCTGGCACGATGACGGTTTCGAAAGCTTTTCTGATGGAATTAAAACTTACCAGCGGAAGGCAGGCAAAGACAATCCACACCAGCCAGCACACTGCTGACAAAAAAAGAAACACACGAACATTGATGCGTTTATAGGGACAGATAACACTAAACAGTCGAGAAGAACTCGTCATAATTATTGCTGTTGCAGACATTTGACTCGAAACAAAGCAAACCGCTCCGATGAAATTGCAAAATGGTGTCATAGATAAAAGGAAACGAATTCTTCCTAAAGATCCGGTGAAAACAGCTGCAATTACTGATATGCAAAGAAGACAAACACACATCAAAAAATCTGCAAATGCCAAGTTGGTCATCAAAATCAGGTTGACTTTTTTTTCTGAAATCATTGTTTGATATTTGTTTTTTAAAGACATAAAATTGTTAATCAGAATGCCCATGTTTCCAGTCAAAGCCAATGCTGCCATAATCCAAATCAACGCTTGCAGATAAGATGGCTCGATGATTCCGTTGCTATGTTGACGTACTGTACGGTCAGTGACTGAAGCATTGCAGAATCTATATTTCTGTGCTAGGTGCTCCTGCCATGTTGGGTCACAGCTATTTAAGCGCGTTGAGTTACTGTCTATTGCAGAGCAGTTTTTTTGCTCATAGCAGGATTTGAATATAGAAACATTTTGAAACCACGAGTCAAATGGTAAATAAGTATTCTCGCACAGCGTTTTCCCAGTTTCAACGTTCAAGCAGACGTTGTAGGTAATAATTCGTTCGTCGTCGTCCACAAGCTCTCGTTTCACACACTGTTCTTGCACAAAGAGAGCTTCATCTGCAAGAAATTCTGTTGTCAGTAACTGCAAAGGGTATGACAAAAATATTAGGTAATTTCAATTGGACGTTCACTCTTATCAGCACACTTGCGCTGTGTTTTATTTTTTGTTTTTGTTGGCATTTATGAACTGCAGCATCCATCGACAGATAGGAATGGAGTTCAGCTAAACGAGCACTGTTTCTAACTGCTGTCCGACACTGTTCCATGTACAAATAGTTGTTTGGTCTTGTGATGTTATAACGATGGACCACGAAAATAAACCCGCGGCTGGTCACAACCAAAGCTGTGGAGCCGGAATTCAAATTTCGAGCTCCAGCTCCAGGCTTCTAAATTATTTGGCTTCGGCTCCAACCTAGAAACGTTTTTGGCCCCGGCTCAAGCTCAGCCCCGTCGCCAGGAGGGTTTTTTTGGGGGGCTTAGCCCCCCAAAACAAGGCATCAAACCCCCCCAAATTGAAACATGAGACCCTATAAATCAGTTGAGGTTTTTCCAATTTTTAGAGTGTCAAGCCCCCCCGCATAAACCCAAAGCCCCCCTATTAAAAACTTTCTGGAGACGGTTCTGCTCCTGCTCCAGAACGATTCGGTCCATTCAAAATTCAAAACCATGGTATTATCTATGTGTACGAATCGCTTGCCCCACGAACTATTTCTGTTGAACAGGAACCCAAATTTCAGGCTCCGGCTCCACCATCTAAAATTTTTTTGCTCCTGCTCCAGCCATCCAAAATTTATTGGGCTCCGACTCCGGGCTCCGGCTCCACAGCCCTAGTCACAACGAGTTTACTGACGTTTTCTATGCATATTGTTCGTCCCTAATTGTGATCCGGCGTCACGATGTAGTAAAACCGAGCCGTCCGTTTTGTTCAGTGGCACATGAGCAATCACAAATCTGGCTACTACAATCTGCCTACAAAGTCGATGTAAACGAGGAACAGTTGCACAGCGAAATCAAGCAATTTTTGGCAAGCAATGATCTATAAAGTCCCACTCCAAACGCTACTTTGCGGAAAACCGAACTTTTGCTTGTTTATTTCTGAGTTAACGTGTTTGCTGCGCATGTATCTGGCATGGCCTTGTACTGCATGTGAGGCAGGGCGTACCTTTAGTGCACTCCGTAGCATCGAAAATTATCTGCGATCGACCACGACTGAATGAAGGTCGATTTCTTGTTGTTTACTGAACATTCAATCCACTGTGACAGACGAACTTAATGTTGAAAGACTGACGGATGTGTGGATTGAGTGCTGCAGTTCGCAAACATGCTTTCAGATAATTGTATGTTTTGAACTTTCCATGATACCAATTTAATCTGTTGTAAACGTGTTCTAAAAGTTTTGAAAAAATTAGTGATCAAGTGGTTGTGAACCGCCTATAAAATGAACATTATTTTGAGAGCCGCTTTGGGATATTTCATACTCTTTTACAAGTTTAAGTAGGTTTTGACGTCATATTTTGTGACGCTATGGATTTCGCACGCCCCCAGAAATTTCAAACTCGACGCCTATGCTTTAAACTAAAGCCTACAAAGTACATTTCTAAACAATACTTCACAGTGGGTAATGAGGAAAAAAGGTTGTAGAGGATGCGAAGACGGTTTTGCTGGGGAAACTCCTTAAAATTAGTAGATCCTCGTTACTGTCAAGTAGACAATAACACACTTAAAAATGGCCGGTCTAAAGTAGAAGAAATTACTGTAATTTCCCACGGTCTTACTACAAGAACAAGTGCAGATTGAAACACAATATTATACAGAAATATCTCTTTTCCCCGCTGTTCAGTGAAAGCAACAACTGGGGATTAGGTTTTGGGGTCGTCACGCTTTCCAAGTTTGGTTCAAAAGTTTTTGAAACTTATTAGACTGATCGAGTTGTTGGATACATGTAAAACGAGTAACTGTTCTTGTGACCAAGTGGTTAGTTTCCACACACCTGACGCAGTCGAATCAACCAGAAAAAAATTTTTAAAAGAAAATCGATTTCAAGTGACTATGCAAATCATAAATCCCGAAATATCCAAGCAATCCTTACGGGTGGGTGAAACGCTGAAGGAAAATGCAAGAGAAAGCAAGCAAACGTTAGTCTGAAATGAACAAATCAAAATACAAGCTGCGACAAACAATAACTTAGGAATAGGCCGTTCTCATAACATTAGTTTTGCCAGGGTAAATTTAAAGTGTTTTAAGGACCCGATTTGGATTCCTAGAATCGAAAATCGGGTCCCTAGAATAAAGGAAATCGGGTCCCTACAGGTCCATACCAGGTACCTAATATTTTCCTTTAAAAAAACGGTTTTTACTGACGCTGAAAACGTTCTGACGCCAATCACAGACGAACAAAACCGCAACTACGAAATCGCTACCAAGAACGAGGCGGTGATGCAACACAAATCGGGCAGTGGTAGGCGCGCAGAAAAGGTCGAAACGTTGGCAGACGTAATCTCGGGAGGACCTTTAAACGGTTTAACATTAAAAGGAGGCTGACAATTGGTAATTGAAAAATTAGACGTGTGGTACGACAGGGAAGTGAAAACATATAACAAAGTACATCGCGAGTTGCCAAAAAAGGGGCCACATGAATCATTTCACACGAAGGAGGATCACGTTTTGAATGCTAATTTGTGCGTCAAGTTTGTTAATCCATTCACCGTATCTTCACGGGCATCCAAAGAGTCAAACTTAGGTTATTCTATAAAATCAACAACTAAGAGTCATAAATAGATGGTTTCTTAAGGATACCATGACACACTGTTTGCTACCGCGATAAAACCATTTGGTCACTGTTATCTTTTGTATCTGATTTGTTCCAATTATTTCGGTGTGATGACCATCCCTTGAAAAGTTTGTTTACTGTTTGGCCAACGTACTGTCGCTGGCATATCACACAATTCGCCACATGAATACCGTAGTTTGCATATGTCAGGTGTTGATTCAGCGAGGTTTTATTTCTTGCCTGGATATGTGTAACAGCTGGGACCGTGGACTTGTTGTGTGTCTTTCCATTGCAACCCCAAAGTGCACACAGTGCTTGCAGGGTCATGACGAACCTTCAGTTTGTTTTCGTCTTTTGATTTCGTAACTATGTTTTCGTTCCTCTGTAATTGGTATCAAAATGTTTTTCAGTTTTACTGAACGCAAGTTTATGAGAACGGCCTATTTTCAAATTTTTAGTTGTCGCAGTTTGTATATTATTTAATTGATTTTATTCCAGCTTGCTTGATCTCCTCTTGCTGTAATACTTCACCATTTCATCGGTAAGCTTTTACTTGGCTGCTTGCAAATTCCAGGACTGAGGAGGCGTAGAGTTGCGTGAAATCGATTTCCTATTTAAAAACGTTTCTTGATAGATTCGACTGCGTCACCTTTGTAGAGACTATAGTCACTTCAATGCAGATATGTTCAAGTCTGAATCACCGCAAACTGAAGAAGGCAGAGCCAAGTCGGCTGATTCCTCGAAAGCTTGCAGCAAACCTGTAAGAGCTTCTAATCAGGGTCTTGTGACCGTTTTTCGTACATACGAAACTTTTCATTTCAATACTCTGATCCTTCAACTGTTTTCAAACGTGGACAGAGCTTTTCACAGTCATTCCTGGGGCTACGGAAGTAACTGAAAGTGTTTGGACCTTGTCCGAGAGAAAAAACTAGTCCTATGAATGGGTCTTGCACAATGAACTTCGATATGGCCAAAACGCAAATTGACAATAAAGTGTCATTTTCAGTTTTAAACAATATGTGCATTGTCCAAATTTTTTCGGCACCTTTCCTAAATTTCAACTCCTCACTTCATCAACGTACGATTCACTCATGTTTATGTGGTGAATTTCATCTACAGTCGCAAGCCTAGTGGCTGCTGTTAGTGGATGATAGGTTTAATTGGCACTAATTGGTAAAAATGTTGTTTCGTTACTGTCATTCCCAATCTGCTTGTGGTTGGTAAGGTCTTGTGCGTCGTGTTCAGTTTGAAAATGTTCTGTTCAGTCGTGCCTAGCCCTACTTACGTTGGGCATGAAACTAACGCCCTTGCATTTTTGTTTTGATCCATTTTCATCGTGTTGCGGTTGCAGTAGTCGATGCGCGAAAATGCAAAATAGGTTTTGCATTTCTTGCGTGCCGTTGGTTCCTAATTTTGGCATCACCTGCTGGCTACTGTTTTGGGTGATGGGGGCAGAATTTAGGAGAGGAAAATTCAATTTGCAATGACAATACCGACTTGTAATGAGGTTACCGAGTTTAAATGGTTTCAGATTGTCAAGATACAAGTTGTCAGTCTTCGTTTCGCTGCATATCTCTCCATCGATTGTGAAGGAAGACCGAAGCTGGTTTATATGTCTGAAGCTGTACGGCAAACTCTTCAATCTTTACTTTTCCTTTTTTTTCTAAATCGTTGTTCGAAATTTATCACCAAAAAATCTACCTAAATATCGCCAAAATGTCAACCTNAAATTTTTATCGCCAAAACATCTACCTAAAAATCAGGTATATCGCACCAAGCATTAATCTCTATTGACTAGACCAGAGTGAACAAATTTAATAACATTAGTTAACTGCATCTTACCTGTACGTTGAAATTGTTGACATATGAGCAATAACAAAAAAGCAAGTCTTATTTTCCGCGCATGACAATAAGTTGGTGGACGATACATGCCGGTAGACTTCATAAATGGAAAGATGCTCAAAATATCTGCCTTCATAAAACAAAAAATTGCAGGACTTTTTATTAGAACAACTAAAAGAAATTATAATACAAAGAGACAAAAGTACAGGAAACTTCTGGAAAGAAAATGGATTTTGTATTTACAATAGAAATGTTTATGATTTTAAAGTTTGTGTATATTGCAAAGCAAATAGTGATTGCACAAATGTTCCCAAAACCAAAAACGTTCTTGTGTCGTAACAATAAACATGGAAGCAACATTATTTTGAAATAAATGTCAGAGTATCCGTGGTAAAATCTTTCTGATATACAGATATTTTGGTGTCATTGGTAAAAAGCAATTGTATGGACATCACTGTTTTACATCTGTGCTGCTGCTGCAACATGCCTCGACATGTCCGTTTTGTGCACAGCACAGCATGATTAAAACAGGATATGAGTAATCACACATTACTCTTGCAATATTATACTTTAACCAATTCGTGTGCGAAGAATGGCATTATTTCCTGGTCAAGAGCGAAACGTTCACAGCATGTACACAGTTCTGTCGTCACGGGGTCTTTGGTGGGACAACGCTCAAAGGGCCCCCAAATTGAAATCTGAAACACTGTAAATTAGTGGCATTTTTGTCAAATTTTAATGTCAAGCCCCCTGTGGCAAATCTATGATTACCTTGTCACGTTGTGGCGCAGGCAATTTTGTAATCTTTTGATTGTGCCTATGTGTTCGCCCTGCGGCTGTTGTGTTGTGCTTGCGCCTTCTTTATCGCAACACTGCAAAGCGTTCATTCAGTGCAGCATACTACCAGCTCGTGGTCTCGTGGTAAGTGCGTCCGCTTCGGTGCTGGTACGTCGAGAGTTCGACTCTCGGCCGGGTCTTACCAAGACCTTGTAAATTGGTACTGCAGCCTTCTTACCAGACTCACGGCGTACGGAAGAGCTGCAGGGAACTCACCCAGAACAACAACAAATATAAACAAGTGAAATGAAACCTGAAATTGTAGAAATTCAGTCGTGGCTGAATTTCTAGAAGACCATTGTAGTTATAAAGCGCCAACAACAAACCACCATATCAACCAGTGCAGCATACCCGTCCTGAGGAGCATTCGATAAGCTACGCTGTTGTGTTCGTTTCACGTAAAGAGCTTATTTATTCTTTTGTTCATTTGTATCTTTTCGTGCAGGGCGCTTTTTTTATTAAAGTTATTTAAAGCTTTAATTAAAGCCTGGTTTTCCGTAAATAGCGTTTAGTGGGATTTGCAGGTAAGAGCATGACACCCCCCTGCACGAACTTAAAGCCCCCGATCGAGGGCTTTCTGGCAGCAGTTCTGCATGTACAGCCACTAGCGGATTAAGGGGGGATGAATAGGCTACAGCCAGGGGTCCCCACCATTTAGGGTCCCCAATCTCTTTTTTGCCCTATTAACAACAGTTTTATACAGAAAAGGCCCCTTTCTAAATTTCAGCCATGGACCTCATACACAGGGGCTTAGCGGGGGGTAAGGGGGCACAATTCCCCGGACGAATCACTGTGGGAGCGCCAAATTACTGCGGGGGGTGCCAAATCACTGCGGGGTGCACCGAAATGTTCCAACAAAGTCACAAGTACTTCAATACAGTACATTGCTTCCGAACGATATCAAGTTCGAAGATGAGGTCGCCAAACTTGCTTCTTGCCCCGGGCGCCATTTAACCTCGTTACGCCCCTGCTCATACAATCTTAAACGGCCTTTGTGTACGGCCGTATCTTATCGCGCCGTGAGATGGACATTTTCAGTTGTACAGATCTGTATTCTCGACCTTTGAAATAGTGACGAAAAAATTTTAAAGTAAAAAGTTTTTACGAACACTAATCAGCTAACTTCATGTTTTTTAATGTGTTTTTAACTTGATTTTGGGTGACGGTACTTGGCTGCGGGTCTAAGCCTGAAATTTGCTTCTTGCCAGGGATGGTTGAGGCGATCACTCTTGCCCAAGGAGCGCTACAGCGATTCACTCAATGGCCACGGATCGAATACTCGACCTTCCAACTGAGAGGTGGAAACTGTCACTGGGGTATTGTGCAAAGTATATGTAACACTAACACCGGCTGGAACAGAAAGCAAAAAAACACCCGTGCGTCATGCATCTTTGTAGAAACCGTGAAGTTGCTACAATGGTAATGTTGAACTTGAGAATAGCTCAGCGCAAATGATATGCTACGAAAAATATTTGCAATAACAAATGGATGCCTCATCTGCGATTACAGTGTCAAATTCAGATATGGCACACTGATCATTTTATCCATGGTAGATTTCTATTTGTATTGCAAATGTTACAAATTGTTCATCTAGCGAACTGCACAGCGCATTCTCGTTCACATATGCCAGCTATTCACTACATTGGCTGCTGAGATTTGACTGAAAAGAGCGACTCGTTCACCTTGTGAACGAGCGGTCGACGACGCACTTATTGCGCCGTCTTTCCTACATCTCGAATAACTGTTACAGTGTGACACTGTCTACTATTGCGTAGCGAAACAACTTGTATTCATTATTAAATTTCCTCGCAAACAGTGTTGCCACTCGTAGGGAAAAATACCTACAGTAGGGATTTTTAGGCTTTTTTAGGGACTAGGGAGTCCCTACGGGAAAAATGGTTATTTTGTAGGATCCGTAGGGATTTTTATGTTTAGACTTTTTGTCGCGTTGTTTCTACCTTTTGTTTGTGATACTTCACGGACGTGTTTGGTCAACAATTTATTATAATTAGTGCGCTTGCAAAAAGCGCCGGAAAACGCTTTTTTTCCAATTTAGAGGGCAATAAATCCTAGTGTTACTGGGTTATTTTTGTCGTAAGGACTGCGGTGTGGCCATGTTTTCTGGTGGCTAGAATTGCATTCTGAGTGAAAGCCAAGGCTTAGCCTATTAGGTGTAGCCCAGTCTATTCGAATTTGCAAAGACCATATTACAAGTACAATACGGTAAAGTGAAAAGTACAGTTGTTATGCGATGTGTTTATAACTGCATTACCTCAAAGCACTGCTGAAGTTGAAAGAACTTTTTCTTGCTTGAATTACAATAAAAACAAGCTGAGGGATTGTCTAGCTGTGTGCACTTTGGAAGCAATAAAATTAAATTTAGTGAGAATTTTCCAGGTGACTCTGAAGTCAACCAAAAGATTTATGCATTTGCATGGCAAAGCAAGGAAAACATATTTTGAAAAAATAGAAAATCCTGAAGCTGTTGGTGCTATCATTGATGAGACTTTTTCCTTGTGAATTGCAACCAACTGGAGAGTTGCAAGGGATTATGATATTGCGAAAGCTGCTGGCTAATCTTAGAAGACATTGAGATAATTTCTTTTGAAGAAAATGACATGTGTTTCTACAATGATGTTTTCTATAAGTGTAATGATGCTTGTTTTACAAATGTACTTTTGGTCTTGCACTCTTAATTATGCAATGTATATAGTATGTCGTGTTTCAAGGCCAGATGTTTTGCACAGTAGCTAAAGATGATTGCGTTTTTGTTTCAAATTGTGTAAGGAAATGGGGGAAATTGTTAATATAGAGTGGCAACACTGCTCGCAAAGGTCATTTATAGTATAGTGGATTTACCTTTTCGCATTATGACTTGCCATGTCCTACTCGCTATTGTATTCCGTACGTGAGATCTGGTTTGTATCAACTTGTCATTCGTGTCAAGGGATTTCGTGTGTCCGCGCATGACCTCGAGTCGCTTTCAGGGAG
>JGI24159J19872_10011778_pt1 | contig 11445 bp, 7 predicted proteins | sample Ectturendosymbi4_FD_19872 | JGI IMG/M metagenome (IMG submission 19872) | reverse complement strand
ACTTATAACAGGATGTTATGCAATGATTTCACTGGTCCGGCCCGCATCAGATTAAATATGCCTGAAGTGGCCCTGGAACTGAAACGAGTTTGACACCCCTGACTTAAGGCTTAGTTGTGTCTTCATTTAACTTTGAGATGGTTCAAGAAACACGAAGAGAAATGTTCATGCGGTCATTTTCTTCCAACCGTGTGCACTGCTGATATTGTGAATGGTAGTAGGTGTGTAATATAATATTAGCGATGAGTGTCCAGTTTCCATGTTATTGTTTTCATGCTAGATGGGGTACGTCCACGGGCGGTAAAACGTTTACACGTATGTTAGAGATTGATTGTGATTATAAATAGGTCGCTCGCAAATTTGCAAATCATACGTAAGTTCGACTTTAGTTTGGGCTTTCGATGTTGTTTTTTAGATTTGAGTCCCAACTTGCGTCTTTGGTAATTATGATAAAGGTATTGGAATGCAATTGCCTTCTAGTCCGTATTTGGCCGCTATCGGCTGGTACTTATTCGAGTTGCGCCTGTTTAGTTTCTTGATCCCGACAGCCATGGTAGCCTCTGTATTGACGCTTTAGTTGGCGTAACGATGACCTCGAATTTCCAGGTCATAATGTGCGAGTTGGTTGGCCTATTTTTTTACAACCACGTCACCCTGGCAAAGGATGGTTTATAACAAATACGGTGCAAAATGAATATCTGAAGCAGATAGATGCGGTTTAATTCGAATGCTTCCCGTGGCAGATCGGGCCCCTTGAGGCCCTCCAGCCCGTATTGCCACTTCTGATGGTTTAACATCAGATTGATGTTTTGAGATAAATTTCCGATGTCTGATATTTTGACAACAAATCTGATGCTGACTGAACTGTTTTTGTTACCCACATTTTTATCCTTTTAGGATGAAAACAAGTTAGATTCATGATTTTTTAACTTTTTTCATCAATTTCTCAACCTCATGTGTGTTTGGGGTAATCTTTCCAAACTGAAGAAGCTCCCTTCACTGCGTTGGGAATAACCTATGCATAATACGCATAGCTGTAATGTAAAAATCTGATGTTAACAAGACTGACTGCAGTGGCAACACTGGCTTTGAGTATTGCGACACTGCTGTGTAGTCGGCATGTGGATTGGCCAACGGTCAAGTTGAGATCAATGAAAACTCGACCTTTGCATTATCAATACGAAATCTGATTAGATGAATACAACCAAAGTTAAATGAATAATTTAGACAAGCTGTTGATGAATTTTTATCGAACTCGTCATATACCGGCAATTGACTCCATGGTGCCATAGTTGGCTGGAGGCAGTGTTGCCACTGGGGTCAGCCTCGTTATCACGATTGTTGCTTTTCTCAACATCAAGATTTGGACAATACAGTTTCACACAAAGTAATGCTTGTATTATCATTTAACAACGCGCGATAAACCTCGTTGAATCCGAAACAAAGCGAAGTGTCATCTTTAATTGGAGAAAAGAACTTCACTTTGGAACGAGAAACAAACACACATGATGGGAGAGTTTTATAAACCTACCTAATTTTTATCCTAAAATGAGAAGCAATGTGGCAAACAAAAACAACAACAGCCCAGTCATCATCCAGATTTGTCGCTAAAACATCAGAAATTTCTCTGAAAACATCAGATCTGATAAAACATCAGAAGTGGCAACACTGCTGTCTATGTACACTTATCCAAACCAGATTGGTCATGTGTCGAGGACAAAATTCTTGAATTAGTGCAGTGGTTCTTAACCTTTGCAAACGCACCGGAACCTTGAGGAGTTTTCCAAGCCTTTGTCGAAACCATTTTGCCTAATAACCACGCTTTTAGTCATGTTTCACATGACCAGGGACGCCGGAACGTCGATTGGGCTTGGGGGGCAGTAAAAAAGTTGGGTGCAATGGAAATTTATGAAAAACAAAAAATTTGTTACCAACTATGCTTGCTACTGTTCAAAAATGACCTAAAAAATAATGAAGGAAACTGTAGAAAATTTGTTTCAATTCGATCGTGATATACCATAAAATTCCGATGATACTGTTATGACAAAGACGCCTTTGCCCCCGTTGTCCCTCTTTTGAAAGGTCAAGGGACAATGTCACCGCTTTCCGGCGTCCCTGCTTACCGCTATCAGAAGTCTGTCCCGAAGCAATACCTGCCAAGATGTCTGCGCTCAACAGTCACATGCGGGCGCGGGAAAACGCCTAATATCGCAACTTGAAATGAACATTAGAAGATTTGTTGCCATGTTATTGTTACACAATAAAGGCCCACAGTAAAACAATCCGATCGCAAGTTTGGCAACCTGCCTCTGCAGGCAAAGGAGTTGAAATGAGTGACCTGCAAGCTCTCCACTGCATGACACCAGAACACTGAACCTGGCTCTTGTGCCGCATGAGCGTCATACCGGCTAATGAACTGTCATTCCAATAAATAAATCAATCAATCGGAATTGAGTTGCTGACGTCAAGTTTTCTAGAAAATTTTGGTTCTTAGTCCCAATTTCCAGCTGGGTGGGGCAAATTCCCATTTTGCCCCCCCCCCTGTGGACGCCCATGGTTTTGATGTACCACGAGTTCAAAACTGTTGGCTTGAGTTCAGTGTAAAAGCGCTCCCATAATGGTCATTCTTTCCGCATTTACATGTTCAGCAACAATGCTGACTTCAAAACTAATAACAGAAATTACAGGAAATCATTCTCAATTTTATGTGTGCGCGAATAGCTGCAATAAATTTGTTTCAAGTTAATCTTGACAAATCATGAAGTTGCTTATGAAATCTGTTATGTAAGGGCACCTGTGCTCCCGTTGCCCCCCTTTCAAAGGGCAGAAGGGGCGGTGCCCCCGTAATGCACCCCCGTTCCGGCGTCTTTGCACATGACCTTCGTCGAACTAGGGTTGCCAAATGACCGGTATTTAACCGGCCTGGCCGGTATTTTACTGCTAATTTAGCAGTGGCCGGTAAAATGCCGGTATTTTGAAAATAAGTAATTTGCCGTAACTTCAAAAAGAACGATCGCAGAATTTCTCAAATTATATAGGTTACAGTTCTTTCAACAGTTTATTTGCTGTTGACGCAATCGTTGGTGCGATTGTCACGTCACACACACCGAAATGTGATGAGTCAGCAAAAATACGGGCAAATTATTAATTGTGGCTTAACAATACTGATTGTCTCTCTGTTTTCCCTGTGCCGCTTGCGAAATTTGACACAGCTTAGATCTGGCACTGTTGACAAATCAAAAAGGCCAGTATTTTTACAAAACGCATCTGGCAACCCTACGTAGAACCTCTGAAACGGCTCCGTCGAACCCAGGGAACCACTGAAATTGATTTGTATTGTCTTTGTCATGCGACCTAAAACTCTAAACCAGTGGTTCTGGACCAATTTTCCCTCTAAGCTGTGCGCGCGCACACAGCTTTAAGAGACTGTGCACACGCATAAATTAACTGCGGGCAGACACATCATGCGCATGAGGTTTTGCATGAGGAGGATATTAGTCATTTCTAAAAAAGTGCGCACACACCAAAGTTTCTGCGCACACAGACTACAAAAAATTAGAGGAACCATCGTTCTGGACCTAGTATGGTTTGTGGCCCTTTTCCAATAGGGTTTTGCAATATAACGGCAGACTTATTTAGTAAAGGCCTCTGCTCGTGGCTCCCGGAGAACGGCCATGATGCCGTAAAGGGGGCCCCAGTTGAGAAAACCTGCTCTAAAACCTAGCCCAAAATCTAAATCCGTGTCTGGCTTAAAGTACGTAAAAAGCATTCCAATGAAAGTGTCGTCTTTCCCAGCAAACCCAAAACAACAATGCTGATAGCCGAAACGACAACCGTTCGCATAGCAGGAATAGACACTTCCTAATCGACCAGGTTAACTGTACTGCTGGTGTCAAACTCCACATTATATGTCGACAAATCTCGATACAGTTCGAATGGCAAAATAGCCCCAACAGATTTTGCCTCTGGCGGCAAAATGGACACTACTTTTCTGTTTTTCATGCTTTAAATTCCTATTGTGAGTAGGCCTACGCAACATGTGATGCTATGGTTATGAATTAGGTCACAAAAATTAGTGTTTTTGTTTCGTATTTAGCCAATGTCGTATTCTGATACGGATGGATATCAGATACTATGTTTCTAACATTTTTGGATAAGGATTAGATATGGATATGCAAAAATTTTTCGAATATGGATCAGGAGTTAACCATATGTTCCTATTGCAGTGACACCGAGTAGTAGCATTTTTGTGGTAGATTTCCATGTTGTAAAATACAAGTTGTTACGAATATTCGAAACGTTTAGCTGTACATCTGATAATTTCTTGCGACACGCAGGTTAAAGAACCATTGTTCTAGAGCAGAGGTTCCCAACCTGGGGTACATGCAGTAGCGTAGCCAGCCCAAAAATTGGTGGTGCAAAATGCTTTATTTATATAGGCGAATAATATTGCCTCGTTTGTTTGGGATACTGCCTCTCAAAGCACAAAATGACTACATGTTCCAAAAGTGTGGTGCCCCCTAGGCACACTCTGGCTACGCCTAGGGGTACATTTAAGGTTAGCAATAGAAGAGAAATATTTATTTACATATCTTTTATTTCCAAAAATTTATACATATGTCAGTTGATATTAAAGCCGTTATATGCCTATATGTCTGTGATTAATCATAAAAATTTTGTCATAAGAAATTTTAGGGGTACATGTTCATCTTTCGAAGTGTTGAAGGGGTACATGCTCATCTGTCGGAATGTTGAAGACATGGTCAGAGAAAGGCTGGGAACCCCTGCTCTAGAGATTAGATTTCGGACGCATGATCGACTATTTGTTAAATTCATACTTTAAAGCAGGACCGGGGAAGCTATTTACTATCGCAGGCCATATAAATTGTGGAATATCACGGGAGGTTTGCAAAAAATTTCAACTTTATCTTACGATGAAAAATCCAACGAAGCACACATGTTTTTTCTTGCTTTAACGCGCAGATCCAACATGCTTTTTCAATTTAATACGCAAATTTAACATATTTCTTCACTTTAATGCGCAAATCCATCAAAATGGTAAATATATTCCTGAGGTGGGCCACATGATATGGTCACATGGACCGCATGTTCCACACCCTGCATTATAGCGTTATTGAAAGGTGGTTAAATGGCTTCGTTTTTTATTTTGTTCATAACATTTGTGAATGACTAACTGCGCAGATGACAACTACCCCTTTACCATGAAATTGCTTAGACTGCAAGTTCTTGATACAGAAGTATTACAACTGGACATTCAACTCGGAATGTTGACGACTGACAAAAATCCTTGCCTGCATGTAGCCGAGATTATCGTAATTGCAGAATGAGCCTTAGCTCGAATCATTAAGGGCTTGAATAGATTGACCGCCGAACGCTCTTAGTCTTAGATGGCTGGGCTTAACAAAAGTTTGTGTTACGTCTCATGCTGAATACTTTCCAGAAAATTTGCCGGTTTGTAAACGTATAGCCTACATTTAATTGCCGCGACTGCTTTACCGATAGAGTCCTCAAAAGCACTTAGTTCTGTTACGTCTGTTCCTATTTCATGGCGTTTTATAGAATTCTCAATCAGAAAATTTTTATCGTATGTCAAGTGACTTCAGATATAACACATTTAGTGATTCTGTTCTGACCCTGTTTGAAAGTTCTTTCTATTAAAATTTGAATTTTTATTATTGAAGATGGTTTCTTTAACGTCTTAATATAACTAAAAACTTGGAGTACATCTGAAATGCCAACTTTTCTTTGCAGCGGTTTCCAGTTCATCGGTTTTGCCTACACTTGAAGGAGTTAATGGCTCGTAACCGAAGCGACCGGGCCTGGGTTTTTAGTTCAGTTTCGTTAAACTCGCTTTCGTACATTTTGGTGTGTCATGAATGGCCTGCGAGCGCCCACCTCGTTGCTTGCTACTTGAACTCATTCATTAAAGCCGAGCACGAGGACAGGTCGCAAGTGCCATTTTTCAAGTCTTCAGTATGACAGGTCGGGATCGAACCCAGTCTACCAGCTTTGGTGGCGTGTGCTCAACCATCTGTACCAATTAGCTGGTACTGGACAACCACAACAATATACAACTTCCCATATTGGAGAGTTACCGACGTGATTCTGAGACATCTGTTTTCCAATTAACGTCTTACGCTCAGCGGTAACATGTTACGGAGCTTTTACAAAAAACGTAATCTTTTCGAGGCCGCAGGTCGGTTGATTCTTCAGAACATTCTTTGATAAAGCTTGTTAATTCATGTACCTTGGCTAATTCAACTACTTTGTTGGGTTTTACACTGTTTGCAATTTGAAAATCGTTGTGACTTAAGCACAGAGATGGCAAAACCCATGTACTCTGCTTTTTCCAATGAAACCTGAGAGCTGACCAGTGGTGTACTTCAAGAAATCGCTGTTCAATGTTCACCCAATTTTGTAAAGGAGTTGCGATTCCCCTGGGCAACAACGTATCAATGGTTTTGTTATCTTAGTGAAATTTCCTAAAGTTGTCAACTGCCTTAATGTTACGTAACCAACACTTCTGTTCAGGGTATTACACCAGTTGTGGCGATGTGATTACTGATTACGCCAACACACTGTTGCCGAAAGCCAGTTGAAATTTTCGGAGGGAGCAAAATGATTGTAACTTGTTGTACCTAACAAGTAAAAAAGTTATTGGCGCTTTTTCTGGGTGGAACAATTACCCGCTTTTTTTCCCCGGTTGCTGACATACCTACAGTGGTCGTGTGCCACTTGTCTTATTTTCATTATTCCTGCAGCAAGCTTTTGTTTTTGAAACTTCGTTACCCATCAACATTATTAAGTACTTTTTCAAGTACCCTTACTGTACTTGTTTCGCCTTACTGTTGGCTGTGAAATCAATCTGTGGATCATGTCACATAGCGAAGTCGAAATACCGGCCTCGACCATCTTGCCGCTAGTCGTTCACTACTATCGACGCGTGATGACTTAGCCAGTGCCTCCAACGCGCGAATGTGTTCCAGTAGTTTCCACTGAGCATATGCACAGATCTCAAAGTGGAACTCGTACCGACAAGAAAGGCCGGATAATGTTTCTTCCCTTGCGGCATCCGGATCCCATCGCCGCCGCCGCCGCTGCATCACGTGAGATCAAACGGCGATCTTCGCTTAGAATGTGTAATGTGTACAGCGGTCGATCGCACCACACACAACGAAATCATTTGCACCAATCGAGGGAAGAACGGAAAAGTGGTCCGCACCGACGGGTTCACAGTCGCGTCACGATCAATGGTATCAAAGGGGTGGGGGTTTCAACAACTGTGATCGCATATATGAAAACGAATAAAATTTTAAGCGAAAAACAAGACGGGAACCCCACAAAGGGCATCGCTTCAGCATCGCGTGCACGCGTTGAAAAAAAGCGCCGTGTGAACACGTACGAGAAATAATTTGTAAGACGCAACAAATAGCAGCTGAATTGCTGCACAACCCGAGAGAAACGTCCAGTCAACAACCACTAACGGTCAAAAGTAGTTGAACGCTGCATGCCACGTTTCAACGTGGAGCTGCACACGCTGACATTGCTGCATTTCATCGCACTGAGGAGACCACTTGATGACGTCAAGTCATTGACCAACATACAGAAACATACGCGAAAAATTAAATACTTGCGAAGCAGCAGCACCGGTTGCGCACTGCGAGCATGACAGCTTTACATGGAAACGACACTGTACATGAATTGAACAGCAGCGCGTGGCAATAGCATGGCGTACACGCTTTACAATCCTCGGAGTTGACGAACCGCGTTACTTTTACACTTTCAAAGGCAACAATTAAAAACTAGGAGCTCCGGTGTTAAAACACAACCACGCTGCATGTTTTGAGCGGAAACGATAAAAAAAGAACCAGCGCTCAAACATCGAGAAGTTCACCAAGTGGTCCACGGTACTAATTTGACGACGCGATTAGATTGCTTGTGGTTGTACCTTGCAGAATGGAAGGGGACTTGGTCTTTACCACAACCACGGGCGCATTTTCGTTTCACTGATGCAAGCCAACCACGAAACCTCACAAAATACGAGCTCGCCTCTTTCAAGTTCGCTGGTCTGGTTTTTCGTTCCTGGTCAGGTGCACTCCGCGTGCAGCTGACCGTAACCGACCGGATCCGGAAAAACAGCCGGCGAGAAGTCGGATGACGTTTTAATCACGTATATGAAACACAATGATTCAGTTACAAAAACAAAAAAAAACAAGCGCACGTTTAAGCATTTCATTCTTGCAACTGTGATTTGCAAAGAAACTTCACGATCTGAGGGGGCAGCGCTTTGCCAGAAAAAAGGGCATCTTATCCTCGAACACCAGAAACTGCGCAGCACGGGTAGATATTGTTTGGACTTGATCCAGCACCAACGTTCGCATTGAGGCAGTTGACAAAAACTTTAAACACAGACTAGCTCGGCAACACTGGCGGAAATGAAGGATGACGCGTCACACTGATCAAGATTCGGGAAACGTGATGGGACCGATCGAACCGTTCGGCGATGCCTTGCGCAGGAAGGGGTGCTGCAGCAGTTGACGTGCAGTGGCCCTGGAAGCCGGGTCGCGAACAAGCATTCCGTCCAAAAAGCCTTTGAGCATGGGGGAGGCCTGAAAACGAAGAGAGCGATCAACGAGAGTCAGCAACAAGGATATCCAAAGAAAAAGACAACATTTTTGATGCATAAAGCGAACGGGAGACTTCCTCGGGTCGACATTGCTGGCCAAAGTCCAGAATCACAGCAAAAGAGAAACTCCTCTGTGCAACCTTCTTAAAATACACTGCGCGACTTTAAAGCAAACAACATTTAATTATAAGTGTCTTTTTTATTATTTACCAATTACGGTACTTCATTCAGCACACACAAACAACTCACTTTATGAGGATTTTTAAGCTTTGGGGGAGGAGTGTCTCGGATGCGCCTCATTGCCTGAAGCGGAGCTTCGTCGAAGTACGGCGGTTCTTTGTCAACCATCTCCATGACCATTATTCCAAGAGACCAAATGTCCACTTCTGGACCGTACGGTATTCGGGAGATGACTTCCGGCGCCATCCAGTACGGGGTTCCGACCAACGACTTTCGTTTCGGAACCTCGGCAGATATTTGCGCACAGAATCCAAAGTCTGAAAGCTTCACCTGACAACACAGCGCTCAAGTTTTAGCAAATTTTTCGAGCAAGCTATATAGGATAATGCTTTCTATTATGACAGAGATTCTGAAATCAAGACGAAAGCGACAAATTTTAATTTTACAAACACAACGCACAGTCTCGTCGCCACGGGGGGGGGTTGGTGGGCTTAGACCCCCAAATTGAAATATGGACACTGTACATTAGTAGTTTTTCAACGAATTTTCGATGTCAAGCCCCCTGCACAAACGTAAAGCGCCCCCATTGAAAACTTTCTGGCGACAGTAACAACGCATTCACTTGCCGTACCAATCGACAGCTTTACTTCAAATGCATTTTTTCTGCGTGAACAGCATATCTTCCTTTTTTTTGTTCGAAACCCTGCTTTAATTTCATTCGATAGCAGCGCACAAAACTTTGACAAAAATCAATTACAGTGACAACCTACGCTCCAATCGGTAAATCTCACCATAACGAAAAATAGGCAACTTGAAATTTTTCTTAAAAATAGGAAAGACAAACTTTCTGATAGCAACATAATTTTTACAGTTAGACAGGAATCTGCCACAGCATCCTGTCAATAACTGATGCATACGCACACGTACCCTGCTTGACAATTTTTAGCGCCTCCTTACGGGAACGGACCACCCTTATAAAATTAAGCAGCGTGCTGTCTCTGCCGTATTCGCTGCTTCACTCATTTGCTTATGTACACAGCAGCATAAAGAGGATGACAAACAAAAAATCGTCCGCACTGAGCTATTAATAGTAAAAAAAAACTAATAAATAGTCATTAAAGCAAAAACAACAATACACCAATAAACTGATTTCATAACTTTCACAAAAGACTAACCTTTAAGTCTCTGGTAAGCAGTATGGAATCACTTTTGATGTCCCGGTGCACGACACCCTGTGCGTGAAGGAAAGCCAAGGCGTCGAGCACTGAAGCACAGACAGTTGCTATCTGCTGCTCGCTCAGGCGTGTCCTTGTCACAATGTCCGTCAGGGCACCAACTTCCAGATACCCCATCACAACCCACAGTTCATCTTCCACCAAAAAGCTGCTGTACATGTCCAAGATGTTGTCATGGTGATAATCACGCATAATGATCACCTGAAACAGAACGTGCAGAAGTGCATGGACAAGGGTGTTCAAATTGTTGCAAATATAACCTATCCTTGTGCCCAGTGTCAGCGTAGCCTTAAATCAATATCGTAGATTTTTGTTTTTGCGCAGTTTTTAAATTACATTCGTGAATATGGCGTTGAGATAAATTTTGTATGTCTTGAAGCTCAAACTTTGGCTAAGAAGCGATTCAGTTTCAAATACTTCTTCATTGCGCCATAGTCATTGTTTAGCAACAATAGCATTCATTCTAGATATATATTTGTGATGACATGTATTGTGACGGTTCAATCACATTTATGTGGAGCCTTAACGTTTTCATCAATGATTTCCTTTTACCTTGCCGGCGAGAAAAAAATCAGACTTTTCAAGATATTAGACTCCGACCTGCTCTTCATAGGCGCAGTGTTTCAACTTTCATCTGATTTTAATTGCCACCCCATCCTACCTACAGTAAATTATTTGAAACCATTTAACAGCAACGATAAAAGTCAGCAGAAAAATCTAACGTAAGTAGCAAGATGCTTTTTATTTGCAAGTGCTGAGGGAATTGACACTGCCATCACTTACAGATACTGAGATAACTTGCACAGTGGTGGATATTAAAATTTGGGGGCAAGCTTTCATAAAGAGGCCCCAAAACATCTCCATTGCGAAAGGTATATGTGGGATTACATGGATAAAAGAGTTAAATTTGTTTCACATTTCAATGTATGAACTAAATTCAAGAGCATAAGATACATGCGAAAGGAACGAACATTTGTAAAGTTTTGCAGCTGGACACTTGAAAGCTGCCTCCTTTGGCACATTTTCCCATAAGTTTTGCTTTATTTTGAAAAACATATGACTTGCTTCAGGGCTTCTTTAAATGTGGCTCTAGAGTGGTACATGACCTTTTTAACTAAACAGTAGTGCAAAGCTCTCAAGAGGGGGCAAGGTACCTCTGAAAAAGTGGGGCCCGAGGCGACTGCCTCGTTATCCTTCCCTATTATCCATCTCTGAGCTTGCAATCTGTCTTGTTGGCAAAGCGCATGTGACTAAAATGAAACTAAATTTAAATTTTTTCCCGTAAGGGCTTCAAATTCCGCAGACAAGTTATTGTATTTTCAAGAAGCCCGTGATTTGTACAAATTTAATTACGTGCAGTGCTAAGCTATCTTTACATGCAGC
>JGI24159J19872_10011777_pt1 | contig 11445 bp, 7 predicted proteins | sample Ectturendosymbi4_FD_19872 | JGI IMG/M metagenome (IMG submission 19872) | reverse complement strand
ATCAAAAAGTGATATTGCCGTTGATGACATCAGCTTAACGCCTGGAGCTTGCAAGGATCAAACGACATCCAACACAGCATCTAGAAGTAAGTTTTTCAAAATTTCTCACGGCAGCATGGAGAATTTTGTAAATGTTAACCTCTTATTGGTAGCTTCGTTCAAACGTTGATTGTGCAATACAACAAACACACCAACAAACTAACTTTTTCTTAGTGCTTAATCTTTGAATCTCTCGCTTTTCCTTATTACCTAACGCATTTCATCTTTAGAAGTTTACCAGTGGTCGGACCACTGAAAAAATCTATCTTGTAAAGCAAAGGATTACAACAAAGCATGTAACTAAATTGGAAGTGTTTTTGCAAACGTTTGGAAACGGACGTGCAAAAAGTCTTAGCTGTGCAGCATAACATCGAAACAAGAGTGAGTTGTCAGTACAGTCGCATTTGCGGTTTTACAGTTTCAAGTACCTCTATCCGGTGCAATATTGTCCTGCTTTCAAGCAAAGTTGATTAAGATTAAATCTTTAAAATACAAAAAAAACTGCTTTCGTTACAGACAGTTCTGTATTGGCAANAGAAGTCAAATAACAAATGAAGTAAACCAAGTGTCAGCTAAGCTGAGTGTCAGCTAAGCTGACACTAAGAAGTTTCTGTATTGTGTTGGAAAGCTCCCAAGATTTTTGAAAATTGTGTTGGTTGTAAAGCAAATTTTACTTGTGTGTGCACGATGTTTTTGAACACTGCAAGATTTTCTCAAGCCAACTGCAGCAAAAGTAAGATGCATTGTTAAGCAGTAAGTGCAGGGATATTGCTGATTGCAACCAATGTAATGCTATGAACACGATTAACACCAATTCTCTTGAACTTGAATTACCACACCAATTTCAAAATATTACAATTTTATATTATGGTACATAGTGGCTGATCTAGACCAGGTGTTTGGGAGTGGCAGTCATGTAGGGGGGCGCCGAAATAGTCTTAACTTGTTTAATTGCTCCAGATCCTCTATGATACTCGTAGGGTATCACACAAAGTGTTTACTTTTGTAGGCCAATAATGTGGTTATTTTGTTGGTTGAATTATGAGATCTTTCAGGGAACCACCACGGTTTAAAACAGTTTTATATCAATAATTCTCAAAGCTTTTGATGTGGGTGCAAAAAGATGGGCCCCAATTTTTCACAAGCTTCACAGTAGATAAAAACACTTTTGGTGTCCCAAACATACTTATAGGCTATATCTAAAAACTCTTTGAAAGAGAAACCCTACAGAATGCTGCGCGCCAGCGTTTGACTACTCTTTTGGCTCTCCGTCGAGAGACCAGAAAAAAGCAATATATGAAACATTTTCCCGACCAGGTTAAGAACCGTTCTTCTGACGCTAAAGGAGACAACTCAAGACCCACGATAGGAGTCGAATAAATGGATAAGTGACAATGACTTTTCCAGACGGGGTTTATGCAGTTACACGTACGTGGAAAACAGATTTATTGCTGAAGTGGCAATTCAAAAATACAAAGTGAATGAAAGGCATTTGCTATGTTACTCCCACTTTAGGTCGCTATGCTGGTTATGGTAATAAACAATCTCATAATCGCATGATAGATTAACACTTGGCCTAAAAGAATATTACCCTAAAATACATTTTAACGCCACTAGTAACGATAGAATTTCAATCAATGTTTCATATCGTTTCACATAGTTGGACGTTTGACAGCCGATGTGAAGAAAAAAACATCAATTCCACTATTCCAGATTTTCAAAAAGTTGTGACGCTGTTCAACAGAAGCAAGACACCCACAACCTAATGTCAAAAAACTGAACTACATACAAAATCCAAGTCTTTTTGCATGTGATACGTCTGTCTATAAACATTTTTTTCACTTTTTCAATTATGACCACCACAAAATTTACCAACCTAAAAATTTAAACTGTTTATCGATGTGTTGTTTATCTGTTGTAATTTAAGCGAGCTAAATAACAAGCCACAGGGACGGATTATGGATCGTAGGCCCCGAGGCCATCTTAGTTTTCGGGGCCCCACGCAGCCGCAGGTGTGACCTATTTGGCCGTTTGTCTGAAAAGCGTGAAAGTATGCCCTTTCAAAAATCTATATTTTGTTGTGTCGACTTTGTTTCTACGATTGCCTTAGGTCAGTGGTTCCCAATCGGGACTCCGCGGCACCCTAGGGTGCCATTTACGATATTCTGGGGTGCCGTGAGCTGATGCGTTTTTCCATATATCATTAAAAATATTATTTTAAAGATGTCATCAAACCTTAAAGCATATTGCTGTGGTTCTTGGAATTTATAGCTCTTTTGTGTATTTCAGAAGTTTTCGTTAAATTTCCGGGATTTCTAACGTTTTTGTAGGTTTGTTTTTCGGATATATATTGTCATGTGGGTCTGTGTTGCCGCCCTCGAAAATATCGTCTAGTTGTCGATCTGATTAGCTGTACGTAAACGTCTTTGTTATGGTAACCACATACGCTATTTCATGGACCAAACAAGCACAATTTTTGGTGCACAAAGGGTTTATTATGCCGTTTTTAAGTTGTCATTTTACAAGCAATACAAAATATAATGTTTTAATACTCTATGCCAGTTTTTTTTAAGGAAAATATTAGGTACCCGGTATGGACATGTAGGGACCCGATTTCTCTGATTCTAGGAACCCGATGATAATTTTCTTTGGTTCTAGGGACCCGATTTTCGATTTTCAATTATTTTTGTCAGTGGAAGATTGAACATCAAGTAAGCCGGCTGCTGTTTTCTTTTATCACTTTTTTCTTGTAACCATAGGCGTAGCCAGGGGGCGAAGGGGTCATTCCCCCCTCTAAATTTCTATCAAATCTTGTCATTTTGTGCTTTGACAGGCAGTGTCCCGAACAAAATACAGTTGCTTACTGAAAGTCAAAGTATTTAGCCCCTAAACAATTTTGGGCCGGCTACGCTACTGCTTGTAATCACTGTCATGCAGACGGCCTGCATCTCTCTCGTGCCCAGCCATGTTCCTCAGTGTCAAGCCTTTCACACAGAACTTTCTTACTTGATGTTCAATCTTCCACCGACAAAAAACTCACAACAACGCAAGACCGCAAAAACTCACAAGAACGCAAGACCGCCAGACACTGCAGAACTCCGATTAAAAGCTGTATCTACTGCCATTTTTATATTGCGCAGCAAACAATATTATCGTGTTGTTGCTATATTGATGAGTCTAGACGATTGCATTTTCGCTAGTTTTGAAGTAAACTGTGAAGTTATGCCTCTGCGCAGTTTCGCAACTTTTAAGTTGAAGAGTCGTCATAGAAAAGAGTTGTGCGGGGCCCTAGGCCATGTCCTATTGGTCTATGCGTAAATCCATCACTGGCAAACAAACTGAGTGTCGGCTGCAGACCTTGCACATCACATACAATTTGTCATATCGTTATCTTAGGCCAACTTTATATCACAGCGTAAATATTTACTTCAACAGAAAGACTTGTATTTCGTGATATACATTCAAAACCCAGCGTTGAAAACACAGTTACCTTTTAATGCAAACTAGTAAAGTGCCAGATTTTCCCAATAATCACAATACCAGATAGCTTATCAGTTTTCGCAGGAAATATGTTGCTTTCAACAGTTTTTTTTTTCAGTTGCACGACCTGAGTAGACGCGTATCTTTGCAAAATCTGTCCAATATATGGTCAGTTGCTTGCAGAAGCTGCCTATGAGTTTACTAGAATCTTGCGTTTGTTATGAGTTTTCCATGTTGCAATTCTATTCCCCCCCCTGCTTTTTCTTTCGGGAAGGAAATAACGGAACAATAGTATTATTGCGAAGGAATAACATTGTTGATACTATTCCATAATAGAGGTTGGGCAAAAGTCCGACATGTAAATCCTGCAGCTCAACGAAGTGTAAAGCACATTTAGTTTAGTGTTTTCAAATCTCTGTTTCTACTTACATAGTCTCCAAAAGGGGGGGAATTTAGATCAAAGAGGCGCTATTCAGTGGGGCGCCACAGGCGTTTGGGGCAGGAACATTTGTCACAAACTGTCCCCCTGGATCCGCCTTTGATGGCGTGCACACGCCAACAAAGCTTGCACGCCGGGTTCCATCCACGGTCGGTTCATATTGAAGCATGGCCGTCGCCATCGGGGGAGCCAGTGGTGCCTGCCCCCCATTTAAAATATGTGACCCCCTTGTGGTTTTTGGCCCACCTGCTGCGAAATCCTGGCAACGAGCTTGTACTGAAGACTTGAAAAACGGTACTTGCGGCCTGTCCAGCCCTGTGCTTGGCGCTGGTGGGTGGATGCAAGGGTACGGTTCACGCGTGGTGTTGCCATAGACTCTCCACTAGTGCACCATTCACTGCAAGGCAGCCGCGTGGCCCACGGCGCAAGCAAGCACTGTTGGGCACCGCAGACCACTCGTGACCAACCGAAAGGAGTATGAAAACCGAGTATATACGAAACTGAATTAAATGCATTTTCTTTGGCATGTAGTTCATTTAACGCAGGGATTTTCACTTGAAAGAACCTGTTTGTGTATCGCTTTATGATGATATTAACAGCATAAATGCCACCGAAATTGCTTTATTGAAACAGAAAAGTTTCTTGCTTGCTTCCTTTGTTTAGATTAAAACTAAGGAATAAGCTGGCCAATCCGAATAATGAAAGTTAACTTGAAAAGGAATATTTGTTTCAAGAAGATTTGTATAATCATACAACAGGAAAATTCTTATATAAATAGTGTGTGGTTGGTGTTGCATGCAAGCTTCAAGATTTTGCAAATAGTTGATTTCATCCATGACCTTCACCGAAAAATTTTCCTCAGCGAATCGTGTATATAATGCATATCTTCTTACTTTTTTCAGGCTATTTGCAGTTTTACTGGAAAGCTTTGCTTTTTTGTTGAACAGTCATTAGCTAAACATATTTCTCAATAAAATCCTCTTAGTTTTTCTGTTGTTCACGTAGGGGAGCCAACGTTGACCCCTTCTACTTCAACTGCAGTCCCCACCACTACAACTTCATACAAAAAAGTGGTTTCATTGTCAGCTAAACCTTTTGAAAATGGTTTTAACTGCACATTTGAAGAAGGATGGTAAGTGAAAACGTTTTTAAATTGCAAACGTTGGGCAAAATCGGACAGCCTATTCCAATAGGAGAGATAAAAAAGTTGGTAAAACTTGTAATGTATTTCTTTAAAAATATTGTCCACACACAGGTGTACTGGGTGGAATCAAACGAAAGCAGACAAACTTGATTGGCTGGTTGGTCAAGGTTCAACGAAGACTAAAGGAACGGGACCTGAAATCGACCGAACTTTGGGCACTAAAGGTAATTGTGCATTTACTGTACTTCCAAGATCACTGCTTGTTCTTGCCAGCTACAATTATGCTCTGACGTCGTGAGATTCTTACCTGAACTTTACGTACAGCATGTAACTTTTCTATGTATTGCAGATGGTCATTATGCTTACATGGAAGCTACTGGAGCTAAATTAGGAAATAAAGCAATTTTTCGTACACCATATGTATCGATGAACTCTCACTCGCGTTATTGTTTTAGATTCTGGTGAGTGCACAATTTGCGGGACCACGAACTTGATTTTTGTAACTATAGTCGATTATTTCATTCATGACACTCACTTTGACGTTAGTTATTTTACACCTAAATGTCAAAGATTTTTCAATGTACAGTAATGGTGATATTCTTAGAATGTTTATATGACTTTCAAGGTCTTACAGAGGAATGTTTTTTGACTCGGAAAGCATTCGCGCTTGTTCATCAACAGAATAAGGAAAAAACAATAGTCCTAAATGAACAATGCCCACGAAAATTTTTTCCAGAAGAGTGCACGAAACTGACGTCACAAGGCTTTCGAATCGTGATGTCTTGACCAAAAAATTTGAATTTGACTTGTGCACCCGCTCTGAAGATCATGTGATCCAACTAACATTCTATTGGAAAGCTACCTGTTTGATCTAGGGAAGATTTGAGGTCTCAAAGGTGTTGTGATTACAAAAGCAATTGCCGCATTCTTGCGGTGCCGGTGGTCATTTTCACCAGACTTGTGTTTCTTTTGTGGTTTCTCACATTCAAAATGCCAGGTTCGGCAAATTTGAAATGTGTCGGAAATACCCACAAAGATTGTGTTGTTAGCTGCGGTTGCCAACCAACATCAAACTTTGAATTAAATCGAGGAAATAATTGACAGTTCCATACCTATACGTTTGGTTACAAGTTTATTGATGTGTTTTGAGAGCAGTGGGAAAATCGACTGACTAACAGGTTGTCATGATCCGACAACTCCTTGATCATATCTTTAATTACAAGTACGAAGTGCTTAGCGGAGGCGCATCAAGCCCGATGTTAAATTTTTGCCTCCGGCCAGCACGTCAACAAACGCTCAACTAAATATAGACAGGCTAGTCGCCAGAATTTTGGACTCAGATACTTTGAAGTAAAACATTCCATTCCGTCCTCAACACGTTTCAGTTACAACCAATCAATGAACAATTCTACGTTTTGTGTTCTTCATTGAACTTTTTGAGAATCCCAGAAAGTTTGTAGAGGAAAAATCTCAATGTTATACTTTTAATATTTCAAGTTGAAACAACAGCTGGGTTTTATTCGAAAAATGCTCTGTATACGAAAAGGGAAAATTTCTTTTGCTTTGGCAAAATTTCGTTTTTTAGTTGCTTTTCTGTTGCAGAAGGTTTTTGACTATAGCTTGACGTACGGTTTTCTATTTGGATACGTCTTTATGAAGCTTGAAATTTCCGAAATTTGGCCATTTGAAATGAGACCACCAAAAACAGTTTATAAATGTGCACTGCTTAGGCTGCTCACAGGTATATCTAACTGTTTCAGGTATTTGATGCATGGTTCAGGCATGGGAACGTTGAAAGTATACTGGAGCCCACCCAAAAAAATTGGGACTTTTCGAGCTACGGTATTTCTTGTCTCAGCAAAATCAGGTAAAGTAGTATTTTCTTTTTATAAATGAAAGTTGTATGCTCAACCTCGCGAAGTTCACAACCATACGTTTTCACCGTTTTTATTGCGACAACATGCTATGGAAACAAGCAACCTGAAATCTTTAGCTGAACATTTGTTACTGATTTGATTTTGTAGGTCCAAACAGCCGAAATGGATTTGATTGGATTCAGGAATCTGTTACAATGATCTCTCCGACAAGCTTTAATTACTACGCTCCAGTATATGTAAGAAAGTTCATAGACAGTGCCTACAACCGAACTTCCGTACTTACCACGCTTACCTCAAGACAGAGCTTTTTCTGACGGAAAACATTTGTTTGCATTTCGTGACACATTTTTTCAGCACTTTTGTTTGCAGAGCTGATCTGGCCAACTCACTGCAAGCTTTTTGTCGTTTTTATGGAACGTCTTCACCATTGCTATAAAATATCTTTGGTGGCGTTTTGTTGACACTTTCCGTAAAACAACTTCAATACTGCCTGCAGGCAAGCGCGTGCATAGCATGTGTGGCATATTCCACGGTTGCGTAACTTCCCAGACTTGAAAACTTTCAACGAAATAATAAGCAGAAAATTGTTGGAACATCCGTCCCATTCGCTGAAGTTCACTGCTTGTAGAACATTAGTAAATTTGCTCAGTAGCAGTTTTACTATCGAAAGTCGCAGGTCCGCGTCTGCCAGTACAAAAATTCTGGTGAATACGAACGCATTGAAGTACTGCTGCAATGAATACCGACGTGAGATTTGAAAATTATAATTTTGAATGCTTTTAGTTTTTGAAAAGAAAAGCATTTATATGATAATTTTCAAATGTCACGTCAGTATTCGTTGCATCAGTGAAATGATACCATTATATGCGTCCGGTTACTATGCATGCAGAAAATCTTTGAAGTGCTAGTGTTAATAATAAAACCAAACTGCACAGAAAAAATGCTGTTGAACACAACTAGAACCAAATGCACTGCCTCGGATCATTTAACGAAAACTTCTGGATAGTCAGGAAACGACATCACTGACCCAACAACGTTTACTCGGAGATGAACATAGAAAAACATAGATACCAGCGTCTAGAAATGCTATACACCAGTGAATTAAGGTCATGTCTGTGAAACTTAAAACAATGTAGGTCTGCACCAAATTTTCGGAATTTGGTGTTTCAACATTGCCAAGGATTTGCTTTTCAATTTTAAGCTATACGGTTTTAAACTTTGCCATCACAAATCTTGTTGAAATGACCCCAAGTCCTTACTGAAATTAATTTCAGAAAATGACTCTGATATTAGATGGTCAAGAGCTTGCTACAATTCCGAAAGCTCTCATATTGAGCTGAAGAATTTTCTCACGCTCATCCAATTTTCTCTTTATCTCCTCTGAATCAACATGGAAAACTTTAGCAAAGGACCTGTACGAAACGAAACAAACAAATTTTTAGATATCATTGGTACTACATTCTGACGGAAGTGAAATAAATACAGCAATGCCCCATGGTGTTATGGCAGTTCCATAGTACTGTGCTAGTACTTAACAATGATTACTAGGTGTTTGCTTCTTTACTAAATACACAAACCTTTGTATCAGCACTTGAAGAATTCTTTGTCAAAGTAGATGAAACAAACACAACTTTTCTACAGAGATTCTATTAAAAAAAACAATACACCAAAAGCATAATTTATGAACATGTATCTCTGAGATTTCCATTAACTGGGTTTGCAACAGTAACGTAACCACGAAATTTGACCAACTGCATTATTTTTATCACAAAATATTAGGAGAACAAAAGATATTGTACCCCTCTTGTCTACAAGTTGGGGACATGTCTTACCCGTCCCTCCCTGAAACTCGGTCTCTGCCTCTGAATGCCGCGTTAACGTTTTCCCGAAACATCAAAACGTTTGCCGCCGCACGCTACGCAGAGTTACACCCAAATGAATATTTTGGGATTTTCACCTCTATCACTTTGCGTGCATTGACTCTGTACTAAAATCTGAAGGAATCATGCTCGATGCAAGCAGACATTGTCAACTGCAGCGCGTCGGGTGAATTGGTACTGCGCTTCTTTGTGTTTTCACTCGAGTTGCGCATCAGAATGCGATTCCTGTGATGTAGTGACGTGTATTGCAGCACTTGTGCCGCTGCAATGCGTAATTCGCATCACCTCCACGGATTCATAGTAATGATCCCCTAGTTTTACACTGGATCTATATGAAAAATTTCATCACCGTAACTGACATATGTTCTAATATGCCGCTGGCTGTGGTCACAGCGTAGGTAAAACCAGGGATGTGGAGCCGGAGCCCAAGCAATTTTGGATGGCCGGAGCCAAAGATTTTCAAATTGTGGAGCCGGATCCTCAAATTTAGGTTCCGGTTCAACAAATATTGCTTTTGGGGCATGCAAGTTATGCAAATATTACGGTTTTTTTTAATTTTTTGGACCAAATTGTTTTGGAGTCGGAGCCAAAAATTTCTAGATGTTGGAGGCAGAGCCGGATCCAAAAAAGTTAGAAGCCCGGAGCTGGAGCCTGAAATTTGAATATCTACTCCACAACCCTGGGTAAAACTCTCTTCTTCTGATGATGCCATTAAGGTTGGAACGATGTCGTTTGAAAATTACGCATTCCGACACGACGTTTGCAGTGCAACATTAAGTATTTTCGAAAAAAGTTTTCGTCTGCAAGCCATTACATGTTTTACGAAAATCTCCCACCAAACAGCAAAACAATTGTTTTATTGTTACCAAAATAACAACACGCAACCTCGACATGCAACTAAACTTTGAGAGATATATTTCGCACTACATCACATTCACATTGCATGGAGACAACCTCGTACCTATGTTCTATCTAAATTGTTCAGCAAACTCAAACGAAAAATTTGCTTTCGTTAAAATGAAAACAATTTTTCTCTGAAGCAGTGCTCTCTCTAAGAAAATTTTACACCGATCAAATGTTTGTTTTAATGAGCATAAATATTTTACGGCTGAGTTAGCTTAGCTCAGTTCAAAATGTATTACAAATTTTGTGAATTATTAGAAATATCAAATCTTATCAAATGCTAATGAAGTACGCATTACTTAAATAACTTCTTGTTTTCATGTTTATCTGATGTTTTGGAATGTTGCAAGTGCGCGAGAATGAGATTTCACTGCGCAATTGGTCTGGTGGTATACTGCGCATTTGCGCACCTTAGAGAGAACATTGCTCTGAAGTATGCGATTAGCTCCGGAAACCAAATGCTAATATTGTCAGTGTTTATTATTTCATTAGTTCGAATTTCAAGCAACCAGAGGATTTTTATCAAAAAGTGATATTGCCGTTGATGACATCAGCTTAACGCCTGGAGCTTGCAAGGATCAAACGACATCCAACACAGCATCTAGAAGTAAGTTTTTCCAAACTTCTCACGGCAGCATGGAGAATTTTGCAAATGTTAACCTCTTATTGGTAGCTTCGTTCAAACTTTCATTGTGCAATACAACAAACACACCAACAAACTAACTTTTGCTTAGTGTTTAATCATTTTAAATCTCTTACTTTTCCTTATTACCTAACGCATTTCATCTTTAGAAGTTTACCAGTGGTCGGATCATTGAAAAAATCTATTTTGTAATTGCAAAGGATTACAACAAAGCATGTAACTAAATTGAAAGTTTGCTGTTTTCCAGTTTCAAGTACCTCTATCCGGTGCATTATTTTCTTGNTTTCAAGCAAAGCTAATGAAGATATAATCTTTAAATAAAAAAACTGCTTATGTTGCAGACAGCTTTGTATTGGCAGTAGGTGTTAAACAATAAATGAAACAAATCAAGTGTCAGCTGAACTAGCATGAGGAAGTTTCTTTATTGTGTTGGAATGCTCCCAACATATTTTGCAAGTTGTGTTGGTTTTGCAACGAATTCCACTTTTGTTTGCACGATGTTTTTAAACACTACAAAATTTTCTTAAACCAATTGCAACAAAAGTAAGATGCATTGCTAAGCAGTAAATGCCGTGGCATTGCTGATTGCAACCAATGTAAGGCGAGGAACACCACTTCTTGTGAACTTGAATTACAACACCAATGTCAAAATATTAGTGTTATGTGATGGTACAGTTGGTTGAGAATGCCCCAACAAAGTTTGCAGGCGAAGATCGATCCCCGGCAGGGTCATACTGAAAACTTGAAGAAGGGCAGTTGCGACCTGTCCAACCCCGTGCTTGGCGTTGATGGATGGATGCAAGGAGTACGGTTCACGCGCGGTGTTGATCATNGACTGGCCACCAGTACAGCATTCTCTGCGAAAACAGCGGTGNGGACCACGCAAGCAAGCACAGTTGGACCCCGCATACCACTCGTGACCAACTAAAGGAGTATAATAACCAGTGGCGATTCTAAGGGGGGGGCNTGGGTGGCAGTGCCCCCCCCCCAGATTTTTGCTTGGACCCCTGTTTGCCCCCCCAGTTTTTTCATAATCTCCC
>JGI24159J19872_10011776_pt1 | contig 11445 bp, 7 predicted proteins | sample Ectturendosymbi4_FD_19872 | JGI IMG/M metagenome (IMG submission 19872) | reverse complement strand
ATGAAGTCAAAATTTCAAGTTTTTAGGTCAAAAAATTGGTTGCCCTAGTTATATTATATTATTTAGGGTTCGTATCTAACAGCATACGGAAAAAAAAACTAAGCGGCTTGATAAAGCGCGATACTGTAGCGAACGTGTAAAAACAGCTGGTTTTCGATCAAAGACCGGCAAGCTTTATTTAACCCGTACCATTTTCTTTACCGGATTACTTGCTCTTGAGGCGCGTCTTACATCGGGCACACCCTACGGAAAGGAGCACCGAAATTCACTAAAGTCGTCAGTCTGCAGCGGTCACCAAAACTTTTTTGTCAAAGAGCCACATAAGCTGCTACACAACAGTTCGAGGGCCGGATATTACGTAATGTGACTGTTTCGGGATATGTTACATTCTATCAAATCAACAAACTTTTCGTAAATATATTATTTTATCATTATTGACAAGATGTGTTTGCGGCCGGTTGAAATGGCTTCATGGACCGGATATGGGCCGCGGGGCGTATTTTGCAGCACCCTGGTCTGCACGTATTTGCAGATCAACCCAGATATCGGGTTGATTGTCGCAACGCCGAGAACAGTGGTAATGACAACTGGCGGCGGCTGAAGATGCTTGAATCACTATTGATTCAAAAACAAGCACCAGAGCTTAACACAAACATCCCATCGATGACCGTATGCAATTTTAACCTGCAACAACCCTCCATGCATGATCGGTAACGTTACAAACCATCACCACCGACAAGCATCCCGTTTGGAGTGTCACGTGACTATAAATGCCTCGCGCCACCACGTCACAGTTTTCGCGGGTATTTTTACAGCGCCGTTCGCCCTACTGGCTTGAAAAAATCTTGCAGCCAGCTCACTGTGGTTCGTATTTACTCTTACTGATATGATGTTAGTCACTGGTTACCAAAATGTCTACGGTGTCTTTGACCTCATTTAGTTTGGTAACAAATTTTATCATTAAGCTTTTCAAAACTTGTTTTTCGGTACGATATCTGAACAAATCGGGAATATCCCACTCCACTCTTAAAATTGTTAACAAATCCGCGACAATTGTCGCAATTCAGCTATCGCTACAAGCAATTAGTCATTACAACAACCATGGGGTCGGAAGGATTTTTTCCAGGGAACCAATAGTGGATTTTTCCAGGTGATGGCCAAAACCATATTTTCCAGGTGAGGGGACAACAGTGATGAAATTTCATTTTACCAACTCGAAAAACTTTGAAATAAACATTTTTCTACTAAACCCTTATTAGGAAAATACCAAATTTCAAAATTTAGCGGGGACTTGGCCTCCCTGCACCCCGTTCCGACGCCCGTGGCAACAACTCTCATCACAAACGTTGTCTCGCCACCCGTGTCACCACTACAAACCAGCACGGCATCTCTCACCAAAAACATTTCCCGTTGCGATAAACTGCTTGCAGTAAAAATGTCGTTGCAACGAACTTCTTGTGGCAAGAAATCTCCTTGGCCAGTAGCAATGTGGTGACTGCTTGATGGCGGTAACTGTCTGACTACCATTTTAAACACATCATAACAAACCTAGCCCTAACTATTACCAAATAATGCAAATTATCGACAAAATTTTCTGTATTCTGCACTTACTCTGTACTTAACATTTTAAGGCGAGATATGCCCTGCCACCAATTGACGTCACCCAAATCGTAATAAAAACATCAAGATATAATCAGGTTAAGTTCTTCGCTGCTCACGTCTTGTTTGCCAGTTTCCAATTGGTTTGTGTTAACCGAAATTCTCAAATGCTGCATGACGTACTTACCGCTTCGCTTGCGGCATTTATCGATCGTTTGCACATGCACCCGTCCTGATTTAGGCATGGTGGCAAACAGAAAACACATGCACAGAGCATCATCCAAATCACGAATGGCATCAATAAATGTTGGATACCTTCATGTACAAATGAACAATTCAATCCACCCACATTTTTGCACCATTAGCAGGCATTGTTTCAGCATTGTCAGTAAACTAAATGAAGGTCGAAACAACATGGAAAAGCTTTAGCCACGGCTCTAAAAGAAAGTAACCCCAAAAGTAACATTTTGGATGTTTCTGCTTGAGTGTAAAGTTAAGAGAAGTTTTCAATTACTTTGCGTTAGTCGTAAAAAATGAATTTAACAAAACGAGTTTTTCATTGGTTATTGGCGAACTCCCAACACTTGGAAACAACGAAAAAACTCAGCACTGGCGCAAACAATCCAAATTTTGAACATGTTCGCTAAGTTCTTGAAAGAAGTTTTTAGTTAAAAGGCGAACGACAAATACAAGCCAAAAAAACATGAAGACGTTAGTTTAAAACTTTAGAAATTCAAAGAACTGTCATTAGTTTAACAGAATGAAATTGCTATCATACCCTACAAAACCATGAAAAAGTATCGTCAAAAGCCAAAGCTATAAATTTGAAACACGCAGAAAGTCATGACACGCCAAATACTACAAGAAGTATATAAAGGTCACCACACACCTTTCTTTTACAATATGATCTATTCTGTAAGTTGGCCTGTTTTGTCGAATGTGCTCCGCTTTGCTTTTATCAAGTCTGTTTTCAGCTCTTTTCAATCTTTTGACATATACCTGCAATGTATACATTTTCTTTCTATGAAAAGAATTAAAAACGTCACAAAGTATAACTTGAAGTTTGCATGTTCAGTTGCTGGGGCTCATTGTCCCAAATATTTCCCACCTGCACAGCAGTTCCCCATACCTAGACTGATTGCCTTGCATTGCTGAAATGTTCAGTTTCCCTTCGAGATTATTAGATCCACTAGTTGACTACTGCCAAGTATTACCATTCACGGTCAGAATGGATCTAGAATAATGGCTACAGATTTCCAGTTGAGGGTCAAGTCCCGGTCTATAACTGCATGACATGGCTGGCTAAACAGTAGCACTTTTAGACTAAGCTTTTATTTACTATCCATCCTTAGGTTCGATGTTCTAACATACNNATACAAATTCAACCTTAAAATGTACACCACCACTCACTACACACTGTCTACAAAACACTATTAAATGACCAAACAATTTCAAANATNTACAATTTTTTGTCAAGGATGTTCACTAATTGCAGAAACACGAAATATTACTAACCTATTGCACACAATCACCCAAACAACAATTTTAAACAGTTAATTTTTCATTTTGTAGAAAAGTCATTCTACTGTACACTGTATGATATAGTATAAAGGATCTCACCTTGTATTCTCGGAACTTGTTTATTATGGGCTCGTGCATTAAAAATTGAATGTCTTTCAGGAAATAGAAAGTCTTATTAGTAGTGCTGCCTTTATTCACCTGCAAAAAGTGAGCATGATCAATCAAAAGTAATGTTTCAATTTTGAGCTTAATGTAAGCCATATCTATAAAAGCACTCATTTTGACAAAGCTAAACTAAAATGTTATTATAAAAAAAACAGACTTAAATTTACAACAAAACTACCTTTTTCTTATGAGCTGGTTCATGAGGATATATTCCTTTGAGAATACATAAGCGCCGGAAGTCTGCCAGTGATAACTGAAGCCTTTTACATGCTTGCTTGCGAGATACATACTGTGTGGCTGCACCAGATTCAAACTAGAAAATTAACAATGGTGTCAGTTTAGCAATCTTGATTATAGCAGGTTTAATAGATGTTAAATATCCATTTTAGAGTCCACAACATTAAAGAAACCCTTTCAAACTTCATGAAAAGTTGTACAGGATTTCAACATGATAAAATACAGTATACAACCAGTACTGTATTACACAAATATACAAGGATTTGCAAAACTTTAGGAGTTGCTTCTAAACATAGCACGTAAGATTGTAGCAACTGCTTTTCACATTCATGAAAAAAGTTTTCTAAGTAATTCTGAGAATTTGGCATGACATTCACAACTGCATTAATGCAGTTATGGCGAACAAGCTGCATCATGCAAGTTTGACATTAGCTAATATAGAATAAAAAAACGGATTATAAAGTTTTACATCTGGATGGTATTTTGTTCATATTTATTTTAGGTATGTTCTGGAATTTGGTTCTAGCCAGAAGTAGGGATTTCCTTCCCGTTCCAGACAGAAATAAGTTATTTTTGAAAAACTATAAAATCATTCTTAGTTTACTATTTTTTGAAGCTTCTTAAAGGTAACAGATCACTTGCAGTAATGTAACATAATGGTTAACATATTTTAAATGCAACATGCAAACTAAGTCCAGTAAGCTTTCATTCCAGCCTGTTGAACTTGCTTAAATTTTATCAAAAAAGTCAATACATTTCTCAATTTAACATTTGTTGCTGTGTTCATGTTCCCTATGTACACAACACATTGTATAACTTCACTCAAAATTTTTACTTGCTCTTGAAAAAACGTTTGAAAAAAAAAATTTTCGATCAAGTCTGATNGGTGGCTGCATGTCTAACATCACAAAAGTGTTGCAATTTTTAAGGAATAAAATTCCAATTGTAACTTTTCTATGAAGCAAGCCATCTACTTTGCCAAGCAACCAATGCAAAAACCAGAAAGAGGCTACTGCTGAAAGGTTAGAAACTATATAGCAGACTTAGGAGAAAAACTGCCTGCTATTCAAGAGAAACTTGCTGTGTGGAGCTGATGGCATGTGCATAAATGTGAGAGCCTTCAAATCCAAGCTGGCTTCATTCTCCACACATTTGTCACACTAGCCATTGGCTTATTTTACCATACCATCCACGGAGGGACACTGAAAAGCAACAAGTCACTGGATGACCTGTACACTAAATTCTGAGTTTGAAATGTTACTGACCTGGGTTGATTGAGCTGGTGGCCTGTAGCTTGTCACAACACTATGTAAACAGCACTATGGGAGCTGCAACTAAACTAATTGATCTTCAGTCTGATCCTGTCTTAAACGAGAAATCAGTTCTATGAGACTGAATATTTATGCTTCATCACACACAACAGGACTTCGAAACCTCCAGAACATGGCGCTCATAAGATGATGGCATTACTTAGCTAGGCATATGGGTCAATTCCATGACAACTCAACCAGTGCTTCCATGGGCACCATCTCAGATTTTGCTCAAAACTGCACCAAATGTGCCTCCATGCGAGCAATGAAAAATCCCCATGTTTCAGACCAAAATTCCAAGCGGTTTAGATTTCATGGCCTTTTGAACTGGGTTGTGGACCTTAAAGTTCAAAAGGCCATAAAATCTAAACCGCTTATAATTTTGGTCTGAAACTTGGCGATTTTTCATTGCTCCAATAGAGGCAAATTCAGTGCAGTTTTGAGCAAAATCTGAGATGGTGCCTGTGGAACTTTCCTCAAGATTGGTTGAGTTGGCATGGAATGACCCACATGTATGTGAGCAGATACTTACCATCATCAACATAAAAAAAGCTTGTCGCATAACCCACCAAAACATAGATCCTGAGAATTGCCAAAGCAAAGGTAACTCTAGATTTTGATGAAAAGTGCTACAATAAAGCTAACTACAGGCTTTGATGGACTGGTTAAAATGTAGAATGACAACACTNTTTCCACTAAAATGTAAAGTGTCTTTCCTTGCAGAGTTATAAAATCCATGGTGACAGTGGCACTCAGGCTTAGCCCATGTCTTAGATTACAATTTACATTGTAGGACATAACCTTGCTTGCTTTGTATATTTGTGCAACCACCCACTTCACAAATTAAGGTTGCTAGATCAGGCTATATTCATTTGGCCCTATCACTGTTCATATACTTTTGTCTGGCCTTTCGCACTAATGCTGCAGGTGATTGAATCAAAAAATATCATTCATAGTAGGAATTGTCTTGACTTCGTTTGCTCTCACTTTACTCAGGCTCATCTGTTAAAGCCTGAGCTGCCATGTGCAATTAAGAAATTTTAAAATGTAATTTATGTCAGATTTATTGTGTTTTGAAGCAATGGATTTTCATAGAACATTGGATTTGAATTCCAATCTATGAACCTTTAAGAATAATTTCAAATGAATGACAAATTGTCAAATAACTTGGGCTGTGAATAAGCCTGGTACACAGAGGTGTTATCACTGCTCTGTGACATACATTACATAACAATGAAAGTTCTCCTGAGAACTCATCGATTGTTACTTGACTATATGCAAACTATGTGATGAGTCTGAGTGACGCATTTGATCTAGAGTNGCCCTTGTGAATGGACACANATATTGGAATATTGAAGTTATGGATTCGAATCCTTCATTACAAATCAAAAAATCATGATTTTTTGAATATTTAAATTTGAAATATANTTAGATTAAATAAACGTGAAAAATCGTGAAGTTGGCAAAATAAGNGATTTCATTCAGTTTTGCAGTCACAATAAAATTTTCAGTGGAACTCTGCGGTCCTGAGTAAGAGAAANAAAGGAATACTCAACAAGCTCACAGCACTGTGTAGTGACATAAAAAGATAATTAAAATGTTCTCTGCCACTGTACAAGATACTCGTACTTCAAAATCCCGCATTGAGCACAGCGTTTTGCACTATTTTCATGCCACTTTGCAACTCCACAACTCGCCAGCCAATTGTGCTAGGGAGCTATTCAAATACTCAAAAGATACAGCAACCTTCTAGACCACAATAAAAGAAAAATTGGAAAGTTTTGGACTTTATGTTTATTGTGGGTGACGTCATAAGTGGGGTAGGTTTTAGGCCATTTTGTCTCGGGTTACCTGGTCCTGGACCCCAACCGCTAGATGGAATTTTTTGACTCATATTTTTAGTGGCAACTAAGCTATAATCCGAGTCTTTAGAGCCTTTGATTAGCTTTTTAACATTTCTGGTTCAAAATTCATGGCCTAAAAACAACAAAAAAGTGATAATTAAGTGCAAAGTTTTTTTTTAACCAAAATGTTAGGTACCCAGTATGGATCTGTAGGGACCCGATTTCTCCAATTCTAGGGACCCAATTTTCTCTAATTCTAGAGACCCGATAATAATTTTCTCTGATTCTAGGGAACTGATTTTCAATTCTATCGCCTTAAAAAACCCTGATTAAGTGATTAGGGGATTAATAAATTATTTTGTTGTTTGGTCCGGATACTTCAAATTCTGAAATTCATACTATGCTTAACACACCAATGGTCATCAACTGAAAAGAAAATGCAAAGTTGTTGTGGGGCTGTGCATTGCATGGTATGTTTGACCTTCACACAGCATGTGTGACATGATAATTGTCTGTGTCAGTTGTAGAACATTTTCTGCATTTGCGGCCATGATTCTTCTGATTGCTTATGACTGTATAATGCAGTTGTTGCCACATTTATGCCTCAAAGCTGTTATGTACTTTTCCTTAAGATTAGACAGTGAAGAACACAACAAAAGTGGTTTTATAACACTGGAACTTCTGATTTCTTGTTCTGCAAAGCCAATTAGTTAATAAATCTAATCAGCTGAATCTACAAATTCACCACTTGAGGTTGAACCTGCAGTGTTGATTTTAGCATCTCGGTGGAAGGTAGTGATTTTGTTTTTCTGGCCATCGCCACAGGGACAATCGAATTAATGGCATTGTAGTTATCATCTGTGCAGTGCACTTTACCTTACTTTGAAGTAAAATGTACGATCAAATTATCCTAAGCTGCAAATGAAAACAGCATGCGAATATCTGGTTTAGGTGATTAACCGGACTGTTTTCTTCATGTGTGAATGGTTTTGGTTTGGGATTCTAGAAGTGTATGCATTAAACCGATTTATGCAATTAGCAGGAGTTGTCTTTGTAAGGTGCAATCACTTGTTGCAAAACACACAATAGCTTTTTTTGTACTTGGTCTTTTCTAACAAAAATTTCCACGTTTCCTTGCGCAAGAAACTTAATGACCAATGCCTCTAGTAGCCTCTATCAGTGATCGGGTAATGCGAGTAATTGGTAATTCCAAATTACGGACAACCCACAACAATAAATGTCATCAGCTGCAGCAGGTCAGGTGTACGCCGGAAGGTGTACACCAATGCATAGCACTTCACGAGCTCGTAGTTATTATGGAATAGGATTTGATATTCTGGATTTGAAATATAGATTCCAGAATATTCCAGAACCTCTAAACCAGGGTTTTTTAAAGGAAAATATTAGGCACCCAGTATGGAAATGTAGGAACCTGATTTTCTGATTCTAGGGAACCGATGATAATTTTCTGATTCTAGGGCCCTGATTTTCAATTTTAGGGACCTGCATCGGGTCCTTAAAACACCTCAAAATAACCTGCTCTAAACATTCCATAATGCACATCCTTACCCCTGCATAAAATAAATCAATTTATAAAATTGCTTACACAATAGTCCTTATATCACGATGCTTTGTCATCTGCTAAAGTGCAAAAACCTTTGTGGGAGCATTCATAGCTCATTTATACTCAATCCATCCTTCTGCTCAGGGATCAATTTGCTGACTAATTTTAGAAACCGGTGTCAGCTTGTAAATGAAATAGTTTGCACACCAGTGATTAAAACGAACTAATGAAACTATGTAATAGAAAATCTTATTCACAGAAATCAAAATACCTTCTGCAAAATCTGTTACTCAGCAAATCTTATACTTGAAAGCTGAATTTCTATATGATACTATTTATTACTGCTTTTGCTTGAAGTGTTTCAGTGCCTTTTGAACAAAACTGCAGCTGCACAATAATAATGCATAAATGGAAGTCCAGTTTCAGTAATTTTTTTTCCATTTCCAATCAATTCAGTTTACGCCAGAAAAAAATTTTGATTACAGTACATCACTAATTTATTTGCAGCATAAACCTGAATTAATCACTTTTACAAATGTTATCCATTATTGAAAATTGAAAAAAATTAATATCATGTCAGATTGAACTGCAAAATTATTTTAAAACAATCTCCCATTACACTTACTGAATCAAGTGATCATAAAACATTTTAGCTTATGTAGTAAATATCTGTAATGCTGCCACTTGCATAAATGGTTCACACTGCATTAACAATGTGCTTTTCTAATTCAAATTAGAAATGGGTAGTTGTGTTGACAAAGCAAGAAAATATACTTTAGGGCGAAACATTTTTCAACAGCAAGAACTTTCAACACTTTGAGAGCCAGCGTACGATATATTCATACCTAGATTTCGGCCTAAAAACAGCAGTTTTCAGTTGCTTTACCAACGCCATAGCTCCTCCGCCAATTGCGCTAGAGAGCTGTTCAATGGCAAATTTTTTGGTTGGGGGTTGCAGATTTTTTGTGAATGACGTCATAAGTAAAGTAGTTTTGGGGTCATTTTGGCTCATGTTTCCTGGCCTAGGGCCCAACCACTAGGCCAAAGTATTTCACTGAAGTTTTCATTGGAAACTAGACTCGAGTCCAAGTCTTTTGAGCCTTTGATCGACTTTCTAGCGTTTCTGGTTCAGAAGTTATGATCTAAAATAAACAAATTAATTAATTACCTAATCAAATAATTAGTCAAATATTTTTATTTGCTTAGATCAAAACTTTTGAACCCGAAACCCCAGCAGGTCATCCAAAGTATCAAAAGACTCGGACTGCAGCCTAGTTTCCAATAAAAACTTCAGCGAAATACTATCATCTAACCGTTTGTGCTCATGGCCAGGTAAAGTGGGCCAAGGTGGCCTAAAAGTCCTCCACTTATGACGTCACTCACAAAAAATACGTACTCCCCAACTAAAAAAATTGTTTTCAAGTGCAGACAAGAAGACTTGCTGCGTCTTTCAACCAGGTCTGTAACCCGTACAAGAGCGGAGTAATTCCCACGGAAAGCCACGTGCGTTTCGGTGTTTTTTTCAAAAATTCCCTTTTTCGACCGAACGTCAAAGTGTTAAGATAATAACCCAGGCAAACCACTTATGAGTACTATTGGTTTCTGTCAGTCTGTGATTTGGAAAGGTACCTCTTCAAGCATTGATAAAAGCAAGTAATACTTTATACTTTCTAAAATTACATCAGAATTAATTTATTTTACAGAGACAAATCACTACATACACGAACCTTTTTTTTAATTTTTCCCATCTTCAATTCCAAAAATGAACAGGTTTTTGAAGAAACAGACTAGTTTATGAAATGCTCACTAAACATGGACAGACCTTCTTATAAAGAAAAACGAAACAGAAAATTTTGTATCAACTAAGATAATTGTAAATAATTAATATCAACTTTTAAGNTTTGGTAACATTACAAAGATGATGACAATTGCAGTGATAATACATGAAAATGTAATCTTTATAAAGAAATTTAGCAACAAAAGTTGTTCAAATANTTTCAAGCCTGGTTCAACTAACATGCAGACTTAGTTCTGCCAAGTGCATGAGCTACTATCATAATCTCTGAAACTAGACTTTGTTCATATACAGTACAATGAGTTATCATCAGACACTAGAGCAATATATTCATTGGTCATACTTGCTTTTGATTTTCTCATGGGAAAAGATGAGGGCATAAATTCAGCATGCACATTTCTATTACAACAAAATTGATTCCACGCCAGCAGATCTACAAACTGTGAGAGCTCTAAAAACTCTGTACAAATAAGTCTTTTTGTTATTCCAGTTTTGATGGATTATATATATGCAAGACAAGGTGTCAATATATTCATCATTTGATATGCAGACACAACAAGTAAACTCTTACTCTGCTTGGCACAAGGCTACTATTGTAAAACGAAGTTCATTTTCATCCCTTGACATGAATTCTCTACAGACCCTGGCACCATCTTCCAGAAATGTCTGATCAGATGTGACACCATGGTTTATAGGAAAGGGTTTGTTACCATCAAGTTCATAAAGATTCCCATCTACATGGACCAGGGCAACAAAGTGGAGATCCACATTTTCTTCCGCAGCAATAGCTTCTGACTGGCCTTCTTCAGCACATACTTTGTGGGCATCTTGTATGGATGTATCAGTTTCCAAACGCTTTCCAATTTCTGAAGGTGACATATGTTTGGCATCAGACAGAAACTTGCTGAAAACTGATTCCGAAATAATTTCAATTTTACTGCGACAATTTGCAACAGCATGTATAACACCAATTGTACCACATGCATTTCTTACAGTTTGCTTCATAAAGAAAACATTGGGACTGACTTTCTGGCCATCTTTTCCAAGCCGAACTGCTTCAGATTTGCAGTAACTGTCATAATTCTGGGTAATTGGAAACAACAAAATTAATGCACAACATGGCTGTGGAATCATGCAAAGAAGTTCAGGGTCTAAGCCATAAACATCCATAAACTGCCACTTGGTTGAGACACCAAGTTTTTGAATGAATGTGTTCATGACTTCAGGATTTGATTCCAAAGGCATCCAACGAGCTTCATCTTCAGCCATGGTTGCACAACAATGCCTAACCCACCTAAATGCAAAAAAATTTTATTTGGCATCAAAAATCCATAAACGACAGTCCTACTACCTCAGTATTGAACAAATTGCAATAACACCAAAATGTTATATTTCAGTTATACTTAACAC
>JGI24159J19872_10011774_pt1 | contig 11446 bp, 4 predicted proteins | sample Ectturendosymbi4_FD_19872 | JGI IMG/M metagenome (IMG submission 19872) | reverse complement strand
TCTGTTTTCCTCAAAAAAAACAACAAAATCTTGTTTCTTTTTAAAAAAAAAAACAAAAACAGGTGGTTGGGTTTTTTTGAAGACAGTGGCTATAGAACCACCCGTGGATCTTTAAATTTGAAACCTTATTCAACCATGCATCTCCTGTAACGTGACAGTAACGCACAAGGAGAATGCAGTAGGCTTTGTAGAAACATAGTAAACACAAAAGGTAAACCTAGAACCTAACCCCAACTGTAGCCCTAACCTAAGTTAACACTAATCTAATGCTGAGTTAATGCTAATCTAACACTAACCCCTAAAGTAAAAGTTTGGAAAGTTTTAAAAAAAGTAAAGAAAAACTGGTCCCACGAATTGAAACACGCAAGCAGTCTCCATTACGAAAACACAAGGCGCCAAGTTGTGAGGCGAACCCTCAAGCAACCATTGGCATTGCAGACTTGAAACCTATCCCTTATGCTACCAGATCGATGCTGCTTAGATGACAAACTAACCGCTTTATTCAAACTGCGTCATTCGAGGCAGTATGGCGGAATAAGTTTTGAAACAAGAAGATCCATCCCATGGGTAGTTTCGTAGTCACTGCCTTTTTTGACAAAAACAGGTTTTTCTCAACCTGCTAGATGACTTCATGGTCTTTCACCAACCCTTTGTGACAAAGGAACCAGTAAATATTAATTGCTTGAAGGTCATTGTATTTCTGGCATTTGTCGGTCTCAGCGTCAGTTGCTACACTGCCTGGAATAGCGGCACTGAGTATGTAGTGGCTTTCAGCAATGGTATCCACCACTGTTGCATCTGATTTCCATACAAGGCTCTTGCAACTGTAGCAAGCGTTCTGGGTCAAACCATCAGGCCTTCTTCTATCCATCGTCAAGCAAACGGGCTCCAAGACAGACAGAGACCAATGCGGGTCAATGACTGTTTGAGGATGGAGTTGATGGCTGAATGTCTGCGGAAGCAGCCTGCATTCTTAATGCAGGAGAGGCCATGGAGCCCAGCCTATCAACAAACTTGCCACAGCAGCATTCCGTGCTTTCAAAAATTTTCGCACTAGTTTGGACGGCAATTGCAATTCCGAGCTCATCAGGGCTCAGCAGGTTTCCAACGCCAGCAATTGGGAAGGCTTCTGACCAGACAGCAGTGTGGCTCTTCTGGGCAGTGAGTAGCCGACAGTGATTCCAAGGGCTTGGGGTGTTGAGCAGCACAGCAAGTGAATCTCTGCAAGCAAGGTCATCCCAAGCTGATTCTTTCCTTTTGTCGTGGATGAAGTGAAGTGCGGACCAGGTGTCAGTTGCGTTGATTGCTTCCCCATGAGGCAATGTGAGAAAGGGAAGTAACCTGTTGACACGGTCCTGGCAGGTGAAGGACGACAGGAAACATGGCAGAAACAGGTCTGCGGCAGAATGGAGGCCAAGGCTACCATGTCGGATTGGTAAGGATGCTTGTGACCAACTGTCTTTTCAAAAAGTCACACTGCTTATTTTTTCCATGTTGATTTATATTGCGGTGTCGACCACCTTAAGTTCCTCTGCGCTTGAAGCATGGGGTATTACACAACAAATATGTGAGTTTAAGGATTGGGAGGCAGTTTTTTTAAGGTGAAAAATTCTTGATGTGGTTCAATTAGCTCAAGGTTTTCAGTAATGCTGTCAAGCACTTTGGTTTTTGCCTTTAAGTGTAGTGGGGCTGATTTCTGATGCAGGGGGGATTCTAGTAATTGTCAGTGAATGGGGTCAGGTATAGAAAGGAATGGGAATTGGTCTTGAAGAGCTTGCTTGTTTGGGCTTGTTGGTGTCTGTGTGGTTGATAAGAAGTTAGTAGCTCACATTTCGAATTATTAATCTCCAGGCCAATGGAGGATAGACGATTTCTAATCACGGTAGGATTGGTGAGCACAGACCGTGGGTTTCTACCAATACAACCATCATCAACATACCAAATGTTTAGGTCAGCTTTGATCTTGGATGTTACTTCATGAATGGCAAGGCAAAGAGGGTTTGGCCAAGGGGGTCACCTTCTTGCACACCGGCCGAATCCAGACTGAAGTTTCCATGAAAGAGATATTTTTTTCCATGAAAGAAAGGTGTTTTTGATATACTGACTGTGTGAACCATTATTTTGTCACAAAAAATATACTTACACTTACTTACCTCTACAAATTTTCAAACAACGTAATCTTTAACAGTAGGTATAACCGCAGAACCCTGACTTTTGCATAATTAAGAAAAAATGTAGCAGTGTGTTGCACACATTGCTGTAATGAACTCATAACAAATGTTGTATTTCAAAAAGTATATCACATTTGCTGTAAGTGTAATGAACTAATAACAAAATAGTAAAGTCACAGCAGTGAACACACATCAAGCGGATCAGTCGTGAAAATTAATTGCGACTGATTTGCTTATATGTGGTCACTGCTGTGGCTTTGATTTCACTATTTTGCTAAATGATGAAGGCAAACCAGTGTTCCCACTCTATATTAACAAGTTTCCCTTACAGTTAGAATTAAAAAACCCTACATTTCCCTCCACAATCTCAAACAAAAAATGTTATCATATTTAGCTACAACATCTGACCTTGAAACACAACATACTATGTACTAGGCCGTACCAAATTTGGGCATATGTCTCAGATCTCTACGTAAGTTGGTCAAAAGTTGCAGTTGGCCTCATCATTCACAAAAATGACAAAAAAAGTTGAATCAATTGTTGTTTGACGCCTCCTCCATGAGCGTTTCCATGGAAACAAGACAAAAAATAGAAAAATGCAAGATCTCAACAACTGAAAGAGCTAGAACAAAATATTTTTTTTAAATGAACCAGAATCAACATGTTCCTATATGAATTCAATACATTTGACTTGCTTATTTAATATATTTTTTGAGATATTTAAGATTGCTTGATTTTTTGATGATTTTAGGCCTAAGATTGATTTTTTATGCTTACTGGTACTTGTATGATACTTAAACCTTTAAAGTCGCAATCCTATAACTCGCCAGGCGATTGAGCTAGAGAGCTGTTCAAACCCTCTACGGATTCAGCAAGTCTTGTAGTCAAAATCAATTTTTATTTTCGGTGAGGGTTTTCTGAAGGTGATGTCACAAAGAGGACATGTTTTAGAAATTTTGGCCATCTTTGGCCAACCCTGGGCCCCAACCCATTGACCCATTCTTTTGGCTCAAAGTTTTGTTGAAAACTAGGTGAAAGTCTGCATCTATAGAGCCCTTGATTGACTTGCTAGCACATCTGTAGCCAAAATTATGGGCCAAAAAACTAGTTTTTGGCCTAATTCTTAACTTTTCAGAAAAAGCATAATTTGCCCTTTCAGGCCAAACCTTGGCCGGCCATAACTCAGCAGCAGATAGAGCTAGAGAGCTGTTCAAAACCTGTAATGACTAATGGCTTCGTGTAGCTTAGAATAAAATACACATTTTTTTATTTTGGATGGGGGGGTTTTGGGCCAATGGGCTCATGATGGGGTTCTGTTTTTTGGTTAATTATATGACGTCATCATCCGATCCCAGGCGTCAATATTGTGGCTCGCAGTATTTTGGGATACTAGGCTAAAATATGCGTTTTCAAAGCCCTTGATCAAGTTTCTAGCATTTCTGGTTCAAAGGTTATGCCAAAAATATTCTAAATATGTCAGAAATTCCCAAGGGCCGTAGGGGATTTCCCATATTAATATTCTACCATTTGTGCCATAACTCATCAACCCGAAATGCTAAAAAGTCCAAACCCTCCAAAACCTCGTACTATAGCCTAGAATGCATTTAAACCTCACGCGGTTTCGCACCGCTGATTCTGCTTGATTCACGCACTACCACAGGCCGTTGACGTCACAGATTATTCATTGAAACCTGTCAAAACAACCTGTGGTATTGTAAACATAGCCAGAAAAGCCGAAATCGCACGGCGAAAAGTTTTTTTTTCAAGCTAAACTATAAGTTTTTCCCCATTCAGAACGGATTTGAACAGCTCTCTAGCTCAATCCGCTGGCGAGTGATGGCCATTTAGAAAAGGGGTTGTTTCTAACCCAAACTGGGTTTTGTGGGTGCAGAAATTTTCACCAATATTGTGTTTAGCCATAATTTCGGCTACAGATACGCTAGAAAGTCATTCAAGGGCTCTAAAGATGCAGATTTTGGCCTAGTTTCTGAAAAAATCTTGAGCCATAATAATGGCCCAATGGGTTGGAGCCCAGGGCCAGGTAAAGGTAGCCAAAAACACCTCCACTTGTGGCGTTCCCACCCGAAAACCCCCACTAAACACGAAAACTTTTTTTTTTCGATTTCAACTAGAAGACTTGCTGAATCCGTAGAAGGTTTGAACAGCTCTCTAGCTCAATCGCCTGACGAGTTATAGGATTGCACAGCTCTACAAGAAACGTGGTTTTCATGGGGCTTAAAGGGTTAAGGGAATGTTCTGAAGCATCATTGGCAACATTTAGGTTCTTTAAAAAGATATGAGCAGTAATGTGACCACCATTTTGTTGTCAAGACTTTGGGTCTGCTTTTGAAAAGCCATGGTCTACATTCAGGAGCTGAAGTAGTGTCCAGGAACATTCTCCAGCAAGATCAACAAGTGAAACATCGTCAGTCAGAAGAGGAATATGTAGCAGAACAATTTTATTACTTTGCTTGGGGTGATGCAGTAGTGCCTTAGCCATTGCTCACTTTTCACTCAGGGGATCAGAGTCACTGAAATGACATGGAGACTAAGCATTGTGACAAGTACCAAATGTGATTGTCAAGTTTCTTTATGTATGTACTAATCAGCCTACAACAAATTGTGATCTTTTTTACTATTTTGTGCAGATCCAGGTCTGAGTTTGGTGCACTTGCTGAGTCTGCAGGTCTTTCAGTGTAAATTTGGTACTTGTAACAAGGCTTAGTCTCATTTTTAGCGACTGTGTTCCCCTTAGTGGAAAGTGAGCAATGGCTAAGGCACTACTGCATCACCCCAAGCAAAAGTAATAAAATTGTTCTGCTACACATTCCTCTTCTGACTGACGATGCTTCACTTGTTGATCTTGCTGGAAAATATTTCCTGGGCCCTACTTCAGCTTCTGAATGTAGACCATGGCTTTTTTAAAGGTGACCCAACGTCTTGGCAACAAAATAGTGGTTGTATTACTGCTGAAAACTTTGCGAAGAACCTAAATGTTGCCAATGATGCTTCAGAACAAGCCCTTAATCTGCTAACAACATTTAACACAAGAAAAGTTACACAAAGAAAAATGTAGCAAGAATATTTAAGGAGCATTGCCAGTATGCTATGGTAAACACTATATGAAACTGCAACATCCTATTAAAGAGAGACAAAGCACAATCTTCAAAGGTTAGGAAGCACTTGGATTTTTTTCTGAAACTATAGCTAAAAAGATATGAGAGAAGCCTGACAATTACTTTTACTAACTATACACTTGACAAACTTCTGAAAATGTACTGCGGTTATTTTTGTTTTTCCTAAGGTTAAGCCCTTGTGTTTTTCATGGACCATCCCACTGTGCTGATTAGCCTATAATGTTTTTGTTTCCATGTTTATTTAGATCAACTAAGACCTGACAATTATATCACATTTTGTATGATTTTGGCATTAGCTTTTTTGTTTGTTATGTGAGTGATAAAGTAGTCAGCTTCAGTGATAGTATTCCTGTGCGTAACGTTGCTTAATGCAAACACTTTATACAGGACATCCTTTGTTGATTTATAACAAAGAAGCTTTATGACAGTCACAGTGTACTTCAAAATGCACTCATTAAGCTTATGGCTGATCATTACACTATGGATGGCCGTGTTGAACAAGATTTTTTTTCAAAAATCTCTACTTATGTTTCATACAAGTTCCAGTAAGCATCAAAAACCAAAATCTTAGGCCTAAATTCATCAAAAAATCAAGAAATCTTAAATATCTCAAAAAAGATTAAAAATAAGGAAGTCAAATGACAATAAAAAGCTCTACATTTTCTACATGCTTTAGAGGAATCAGCCGACTGGGCTCTGCTTTCATCTTTTTTGCGATGACTAAATTTGGTTTGGTGATACGACTGACGACAATAAGGTGATACAGCTAACGATGCGTAGTTAAGTGTTACGTGAGATTGATTTCCTGTTAAAAAATTATGATTGATTCCTTGCTTCTCTCACTTGAGGAGTTAAGGTACTTAAGCAAGTCAAATGTATTGAATGTATAGGCTATAGGAACATGTTAATTTTGGTTCATTTGAAAAAAAATTTTTGTTCTAGCTTTTTCGGCTGTTGAGATCTTGCATTTTTCTATTTTTTAGGTTGTTTCCATGGAAACGCTCATAGAGGAGGCATCTAACAACAATTGATTCAATTTTTTGTCATTTTTGTGAATGATGAGGCCAACTGCAACTTTTGACCAACTTACGTAGAGATCTGAGACATTTGCCCAAATTTGGTACAGTCGACTATATACATTTCATAAATTAAAAGTGCAAGATAAAAATTACTGTAAATGTGTAAAACAAGAATTATTTATTACACTACGGAAGGCACAGCACCACTGCATATATAACCACGTAATATCTCAATGTCTTTAATTAATAAGATTAGCCAGCACCTTTTCGCAAAAAATCTTAAGCATAGGCCTAATCCCTTGCAATTACCCAGCTGGTTGCAATTCACAAGGACAAAAGTCTCATCAGTGATAGCACTAACAACTTCAGAGTTTTTCAAAATATGTTTTCCTTGCCTTGCCATATAAATGCATAAGTCTTTTGTTGCCTTCAAAATCAAAGTCATGTGGAAAATTCTCACTAGACCTAATTATTGCTTCCAAAGTGCACACAGCCAGACGATTCCTCAGTTTGTTTGTATTGTTATTTAAGCGGGAGTAAGTTCTTTCATCCTCAGCAGTGCTTTGTTGAGGTAATGCAGTTAATTCCTGTGGCCCGCGAAGGGTTTCTGAAAGACAAATGTGGCCCACGAGCCAAAAAGTTTGAGCACCACTGCCCTAAAGGTAAACCTTAAACCGAAACTTAAAATAGCCTATGGAAACAACCTAAACATAAACCTCAAGCCATATTTTTTTGAAAATTAAACAGTACATTAAAAGCACTCCTATCAAGGGTGTAACCGCTACAAGCAAAGCCAAAGGAAATTGTGAGAGCAGAACCAACGAACAATCTCACAGCAGGCATAGACACCGACCGCTCAACTATGTTCAGGTTGCTATTAGAACTCAACGTTATATGAGAACAAAGGTGGATACAGTTCGAATTTCAAAATAGTGCCTGCCAGTTGGGTTGCCTATNNAAGACGGAGCTCTGTAAATAGCGGTGCTTGGTTGCGGAGGTTTGATGACGTAACCGGAGTGGAAAAATGTTGCGTTGCAAAAGGAATAAACAGGAAAAAAGCAAAGGAAAAATATTTTATTATTGCAAATAAATATACGCTTCACCCAAACATCTAATACATGGATGTTTCCGATGTTTAAAAATTTTATACATTCACAACTGTTGAAACTTATTCTTTTGTCCCCGAACCGTTGTGAAACTCAGATAAGCAAAAATTATCAAATTTCAGAATAGACTTCTTTCACCGTAGTCTAATATCATCTTTTGCAATAAAATTATTTTTACTACTGTTTAGTTCTCATTGCTCAACACAAAATATCGGTTTTAGCTACTCCGGTACGTCATCAAACCTCCGCAACCAAGCTCCGCTGTGCACGGAGCTCCGCCTTTTACAGGGTACCCAGAGTTTTTGCATTTGATGGCAAAATCCACTACAATTTTGCAAACCTGTGAAATCGGATCACAACTAAAATTGTTGATATTTTCAGAATAATCAAATTTAAAACAACAAAAATTTTCTCAGTCCGATCCAGTCCTGATCCGCCAATTTTCAAAAAAATTGCAGTCCGATCCAGTCCTGCCCCGGCCAAAATTCGCTTCAGTCCTAATCCAGTCTTGTTGCATGCACATCTCTGGCAACACTGAGGCAAGCTTGAATCGTTGCCAGTGTTGCCACTCTGTTGTTACGGAAAAGTACTAGATCTTATGATTAAAAAAAACACTATATTAACAAAAAAACACGAGATTACAAGAGTAAACTTACACAATGAAAATGCGTTGCAATGCCAACCACAGACATTGTGCAACTCACTGTAAACCGGTGTCTGAGATAAAGACAACTGTAGATAGATACTGTAGCAGCAACGCTTGNGNTTGTTTGTNCAGGTCACTGAAACATTTAACAGANGACCAAGTGACTTCGAAGCGGTTTGACTCAAAACATATTATATTGTCTTGTGCAATTTGAGATCTCGTTGGGTAGAATTTTTAGCAAATTAAATTGCACACAACCAAAAGGTCTCAATTACAGTTACAACTCCACAAAATTGTGCAAGTAATTACATTCAGCTCACTCATAAAAAAAAACACAACATAGCAGAGATGAGCACGGAACAGGACTGGATCGGACTAGATTTCAGGAATGAAGCCAATTTTGGCCAGACCAGGACTGGATCGGGCTGCAATTTTTTTTGAAAATTGTCGGTTCAGGTGTCAGGACAGGACCGGACTGAGAATATTTTTGTTTTTTTAATGTGATTATACTGAACATTTTCAAAAATATTAGTTGTGACCGCCAGTGTCAAGCGAAATTTCAGACTTGCGAAATTTCTGACTACACGCCATTTGCGCACGCCCAGAGTAACATTCTACATATCAAATACAATCAGAAAACTGATGATTAGGGTTTAGTGTTTAGGTAAGTGTGTCACGTTAGGGTTTGGGTAAGAAAAAGAAATATAATTGGTGTCTAACACTATAGTACATTTACCTTTTCGCATTACGAATTGCCGTTTCCTACTCGCAATTGTATTCCGAACGTGAGGTCTGGTTTGTATCAACTTGTCATTCGCATTAAGGGATTTCGTGCGTGCGCGCTCCACTGCGTTCATGCAGTAACCTCATTTTCGCACTGCATTCGAAGTTTTGTCCATCGGCGTGGCCACCACGTTTTTGGTGAGTCGAGTTTTTGTATCGCTAGGGCACGGACCACGTTGGTTGTTTCTGCTGTCGCGCCATCGTAAAGCTATTTCTGCTGCTGCTAATCAGAAGCCTTTTTGTAAATAAAGATTGTGCACCAGGAAAGCTGTGAAACGAACTATCAAGTGATGAGAGCCAAACGCCTTGCTTCGACTTGGCAACTTAAAATGTCAGGCAGTTTTAGTTGGTAGTAAGAACAGTAGGTTGTGTATTGTGTAACGTCTTCACTCCCACACGCAAGGCGCTAGACTTTAAACATGCATTGCAGTAACATGGAATACACAAAAACATGAAGGAAGACGAGGATACATTACATACATGGCGGTAGTATACAGTATACACTTGATGGCGCGAACACATTTCTTTGATGAAAAACAAGCTTATGAGACACACACACGAATGACCTCATCATGCTTATTATAATGTAGCAATGCGATGACTTCCAAGCAGGCTACATCGATTTGTGACATACATGAGGGAGTGGGAGGCTGCGAAGGACCAAGGGTCATCTAGGCAAGAGGTTCTCAAACTTCTTTGTTCTACATCTCCATTTTGAAAAACGATTTTCTATGCAACTCCATGATGGATAGCCTGGTTGTCATTGAAAAGTGTAAACGACCCATTACAAATCTCAAGAGACATTTTTGTTTATTGCGAAATCATACAAATTTACACTATCCGCAAAAGTAACTGTACAGTAATAAAACAACCACGTAATGGAAACAGTATATCGAATAAAAATTAACAAAAACAATTCAGTTTATGGAAGATATCAAGCACAACTAATGGGATGGATGCACTTGATAATTTTTACACAGATCATCCATTCGTAGATTGATACAGGATAACGAAGGACATTCTTAACATTTTTCAAAAACGATCGGTTGTTGGACTTAATGATTATCAATTTAGAGAATACCAGTTTACACAAATATCTTGCGAAAATGTCTAAGAGTTTAAGAATGCTTAGATCAGAAATGACTAAGCATTCATTTCTTGTTCTTATCCAAAATTGACATAAACTCTGTTTTGAAAATTCCAGTTACAAACTTTTGTCATTTAATAATTCCGCAAAGTCATCCTGAACATGGCAGATGTGTGGCCTCCTGAAATTTCAATTGTGTATGGTTTGTGGATCCAACTTTTCCTGAATCAAAGTCGAAAGTGCTTCTGACATTGTGTATGAAGCTTTAACTTTGGTTTGAAACTACCCGGTGTGCTCTCAAAGCAGTTAGCCTACACCTAGACTTCTAAACAAAAGCATGCCTTGGTATCGGAATGAATGCAATAGTCAATATTTCGAAGTACATCAATAAAATCATCACGTAACAACGCATAACTTGTTGTGCTTGGTTGATTATTATCAGTTGATAACTCAGGCAGACATCCTAGTAAACAACTGATAGTCTATAGCACGATATTGCCTCTAAAAATGCAGTAGAAATCGATTCACTGCAGGCCTACTTTCAATTTTCTTGTAACGTTTACAAAAATTGCTATAAATAATTTGTCAACCAATTTGTTTCACAACCCCAAAATTACATTTTGCGGCCCCAAATGGGGTCGCGATCCATAGTTTGAGATGCCATGATCTAGGCTGCAGAGCTCCCAAGGGTGAAGCTGCTCATGGTGCAAAGGGAACAGTACATAATAGTTAGTAAAATTCTTTTGCTCTGGGTATCAGTGATGTAGTCGAGACCGTAACCTCCGAGACCGAGACCGAGACCGAGACCTGGCTCAAATTTCGAGACAAGACCGCGACTTTGTCATAAAAGCCGAAACCGAGACCGATACCTGGAAGTTCGAGACCGAGACTCGAGGCCTCACATTTCTCTGATGGCAATTAAAGCTAACTCCTTGAATAATGCTGCAACAAAATATCTGGCACATCGCCAAATATCAAGATAATAAAAATGATCCGAAATCTGTGCAAACGGTCAAATACTGCAAACGCTCATTTTCACTTTCCTCTTAGGAATTTACCACCTCAAACCTGTGGCCTTATTTACAAATTCCATGAAGAATTGCATGGACATTGAAAATGTTGGCAGCGTTTAGAGGGTCTACGCATTTTTCACTCAAAAAACGTCGGTGAACCAATTGAATATTCGAGATGTTTGCCGTTCCCATGCTTCAAAAAATTTGTTTTGACTCAAAGAAATTTTAATTGTTTTGTTCGTTACAAAACAATACCAACCCTTCTGTGTAAGGACAGGAGGTGATGCCCTGGTGAAGCTCGCATGTTCTGGTCTCCTACCTAGTATTGAAGTCGGCCTATGTTATTTAAGAAAGTGGAGAATAGGAAAATCATTACTTTTTATTTTCAAACAAGCACAGTCGATGTAGGCGAGTGTGTACAGCCCCAGCAGCACTGGCCAAAACAGCACAGTAAAGTGGTAACTCCACAGGAAAGGTTGCTTTC
>JGI24159J19872_10011773_pt1 | contig 11446 bp, 7 predicted proteins | sample Ectturendosymbi4_FD_19872 | JGI IMG/M metagenome (IMG submission 19872) | reverse complement strand
GCGCGTTCCTCAGGTTCTAAATACAAACTTTGATCATTTTTAGTGAATGCTATGTTTAAGATTGACAGAGGGAAGAGTTGGCCTTGGCCTACAGCTGACCTAATGCTAGGCTATTAAACTTTGAAAATTGAGGGAAGCAAATCGTGTTTTCAAACTCATGATTTCTTTTGCTAAGCTTAAGCTGATGAGCCCAATAGAACAAGGTCTCTGCTTTGTTTCTGTCGTGTGTGAAATGTATTGTTGTTTTTTTAAAAGACTTACTACGATATTTTCACCCTTTTTGCTATTTCGTAAGGATAATTCTTTATTTCCTTCATGCATTTTTTAAGAAAGAAGACTGGAATTTATGCAAAATTAGTGTGCCCTATTCATGTAGCCTTAATCCAACCATTCATTAGTGTCATGTTTAGAGGCGTTCAGCATACACTAGTTCTTAGGTTCTCAAAGTGCTCCGTACAAAGCCCCAGGGCTCTGCGAGAGAAACCTCGGGGCTCCACGAGCTATTCGTTTACTTATTAAAATATTAAAAGAAATTTATTGTGGGGCTTTGTAAATTATGGTCAATCTCTTAATGGGCTCCATAACACCAAAAGTTTGAGAACCCCTGCATTAGTTCTTAACAGCGTTGGTGTGGTGTGAATTCGGCTTGATTATTCAGCCAGTGTGGGACGGTTTTTGGGTTGTTTTTAGCCAACTGCTAGACTCAAAATTAAATAACGCAAAAATTACTTGTCTGATTGACCTAAAATTTCTAGGTAAGATTGATTTACATGAGTATAACATTCGTGTGAAATTTGGTTGCAAAAGACCAAGCATGAGAAAAGTTATTCCGTCCTAAGCAGCAACTTACTAAACCCAAATTTCTTAGGTGAACGTGTTGNTAGTGANGTGCAGAAACAGTTAGTCTGATGCGCTGAGAATAGAGTCAGGTTGCTCGAGTCAGAAGTTAATAACTTGCAAATTTCTTAATGGATGGAACTCAAATTTTCGGGAAAAGTACATAACAATCAGTAGAACATTCTTGTAAATTTTGGTTGTAAAAAATTTAGTTTTGAAAAAGTTGTGGTGCTTTACAGAACAACTGCTCGACTTGGCTAAATAGGATAAAGTTTTGTAGCCTATGCATGTCTATAGCTACGCTTCTAACTCCAAAGGTTTTTGTTGAAAGTACTTCAACTTTCCAGAGATGATGTGCATAGGTATGAAGATCATATGTGGAAATTTTCTTTGCAGAAATACAAGTTCAAAAAAGTTACCTGTTACACGCAACAACTGTCAGGACCTAAGTGTTTTGCAAAAAGTATTGTAGCTTAAGCTAAGCAAAATGTTGATAAATTCCAAACTGCATAACCAAAAAAGTTATTGTTCATATTAATTGAAATTTTCAATGGTTATGCAAAGTAGGTGTGGAGAACATAATTGTAAATTTTCATGGCAAACAAATGAGTATGGAAAACGTTATTGTATTTTATGAAACAACTGTTAGCACCTAAATTTAAAAAATCTTGTAGCCTAGGCCTAGCAATATGGTTTGATGCCAAACTTTGAAATTTTCAGGATTAATGTGTCTAGGTATGAAGAACATTTGTGGAAATCTTCGTTGCAAAAAAACAAGTACGGAAAAAAGTATTGCATTGTCATTTCCACAATGAACAAGTTGCAAAGTGATTGACATATAAAATTTGCACCTAGCACATTTGAATGACAGTGTCAATCTGCACTGAAGGTATTAAGACACACAAGCTTGAAGCAACTGTTGCTGACTGATACCATTGTGTTACTAGTAGCTTATAGCTATGTTGGTTTTGATGGACATTACATGTAGGCGATTACATTGCAAAGCACAAGTACTGAATAGTGTGCATGCATGTTGACTACAAAATATTACAATTGGCATTGCGCTATTTTATTATCTGCTTCAGATTGTGAAGATTGATAGCAGTGGTTTGCACTAACCCTAGAACAGAAAAAGAGAATGAGCATGTGTAGCCTAAGTGAAGTTGCTAACAAGTCAACTAGAAACTTTTTTCAAGGAAGTGTCTATATTCCCTCAGAGGCAAAAGCAATGCTTGAGCTATTTGCCCTTAGGCGAACCCTTTTGGTTGAATTATTCATGTCACAAGGACTATACACTTGGATTAGCATATAGTCTTTGTCACATGACCAAAAACCCTAACCTTATAGTGCAAACCCTAAATGCAAAAGCTAAACCTGAATGTTTTTGAAAAAGTACATAAAAGCGCTTCCGTCACAGGTGTCATCTCTACCAGCAAAGCAAATGGTGAGAGCCGAACTTATGACCACTAACACAGCAGGCATAGATACTAACCACTTGACTATGTTCACCATGCTGCTAGTGTCACAAACTCAACATCATGAGTGGACAAAGCTGGATACATTTGAAGGGAAAAATAGTCCCAGCAGAGCTGTTGCCACGTCAGGCAAAATAGACACTACCTTTTTTTAATGGTACAACCTCAAACACGAAAGAAAAGGTTAAGAACCTAAGGCAAGCCATGTGCAGAAATGCTCTATTCAACTAGAGCACATTGATATAAAAAAATTGCTGTTGAAGTCTTTGCATGTTATGAAAATTACCTGTACACACAGCGTGGTTACCTAATCCTGACCTTGTCAGTGGTATTGACTGTAGACTAGTGCTATTCAACTGGGCGTATGATTAATACATCAACACATGTACTGAACAATTGACTAGGTTATCATACCCTAGTCAGTTGTCTAGGGCAGGGCTGGGCAAGTATTTTGCTGCTCAGGCGGCACTTTGAGAAGGCTGCATTTAGTGGAGGGCCGTACCTTCATATGGAAGTAGTTAAGCAAGTCTCGGTTTATAGCCTCAGCACTAATATTGACTCTGAGAAGTTGGAGGAAATTTCAGATTTGAAGATTTTCCTGAATGCTTCTGCGGGCCACTGAAAACGGTGCTGGGCAACATTTGGCATGCAGGCTGCTATTTGCCCACCCCTGGTCTAGGGTATACACTATGGAACTATGTACCAAGGGTGTACGTGAAACTGAACAACCTAATCAACTTATTCAATTTTTAACACTTTGTACTTAAATTACATCAGAGTTCCTCAATATGGAGCATGGCAATATTTTAGTGGGGCATGACTTGTTAAATTAACAATGTTTCAACATCTAAAACTTGCATATATATTGTTCCAATATCGTGATTGTGCTCATCAGTTTTTATTTCAAATGCTGCTCAGCCACTAGTTATAAAATCATCAGTTTAGCTTCCAAGTAAATGTTTAGTCATTAGGGTATTTAATCCACAAGGGTTTTTGGTGGTGATTGTGATCATCCACCATTGTTCCTTTGTTCTGTAGCACTTTAGGCATTGACAATTTTTTGTGATATAGGCAGGATTGATAAGCACCACAGAACTGAAATGTTGCACCTTTCTGCAAAAGACATTTTAAAAATTACTGTATCTGTCTTTTTAATTTCTTAGCTTTTCTGGGATAAACTGCATTTTGTTTGATGATGACAATTTTGTGAAAGGAAGATCGAGAAACTTCAAAAAGCATACTTGTTTTTCTATGCTAATCTTGTCAAACTTGAATTTTTGGCAGTGAATAAACAGGGTTTTTATGAAGTGTCATGCAGAGGCTTTGGGTTGTATTGACAACTGTTTAGCAGCTACAAGCATGTGACTATAATTTGCTCCTAATGTTTAACCTTTTTTAATTTTGCATTGAATTTATTAAGGAATATCATTGAAGAACATGGCATGTGGGGAGTCTCTCACACCCATGTGCCAACAGAGTCTAGACCTGGTCATGTTGCACTTATTGCTGGATTTTATGAAGATGTTAGTGCAATTCTGAAAGGTTGGTTTTGTGATATTATTAACCATTGCTCATTTTTTTCAGTAGAACCTGTTTTTTTGCTGGGACATTTCGGTCATTTGTACCATAATAATATTAAAACTCGCTGTAACACTATTCATTAGTCTATATTTCTGACTGAATTTACTTATTTTTTTAATCGCTTTATGACCGGAAAAAAAAGAGCAGAACCATTAAATATGGTTAAAATTTCATAGGCTTCCTAATCTCAACTAGTGCTGCATGCACTACAGCAGCTTAAGCAAATGGTCCAGTGCTTTTTGACAAATCTGCAAGAATTTTGTGACAGGTTGGAAACAGAATCCTGTTGAATTTGATAGCGTCTTCAACAAAAGTCGCAACACATGGTCATGGGGAAGTATCGATATCTTGCCAATGTTTGCTAAAGGTAACGGTTAAAAAGTTTTCAGTTTCAGGTTGAAAGTACCATGTGTGCTTAACAGGAAGACAGCACTTTGCTTAAAATGAAAGTCATCATTTATTTGCTTTTGTTTACGTGATTAGACTATACAGTACATATTTTTATTTTACAGTATTTATATATGTGTTTGGCCCATATCACAGACTGTATTAGTTAATTAAAGAATGCAAGAATACAAAAATTCTGAGTCATTGCATATCACAGGGTAGATGTTTGTTGGTATGTGCAGGCAATATTAAAGATAAACAACACACTAGTAACCACTGCATTCTGTCATCGCTGTGCAGAGTTGTTGCACAGTAGGAGAAAAATGAGGAATCGTAACAAACATCTATGAAGTGACCAGATAAAAATCGTTTCTAACCAATGCATCAAATGCCCTGACAAAATAGATCACTTGATGTTGGTGAATGCTAGCATTCTTGGGTATGTAATGCAAAATTTTGATAGGTGTTGTTATTGGAAGCACAGAAGTGTTAACATGTTTATTTGTTCCACAGTTGGCAGTCATACATTGGCATGGATTGGATACAAAATTGATTTTTACCCAAGTTCAGCACTGAGGAAAGATGCCTCTGAGCTTATTTGCTACACAATAGAGTGATTTCTATTGTCACTGACTGTCACTGCCTTCCTTCAGTGAGGCATAAAGTACCACACTAACATATTTGACTTGTCCAGAATATTTGACACACTTCATTCAAAGAAACATCTGGCAGCGCAGGATTGCTATACTTTTTAGGAGAAAAAACTGTACTGACAGTCTTGTTCCAGATAAAAATAATACAATCACCGTTTACTTCTTTTTTATACTTGCAAAGAAAAATGAGAGGGTGTTGCCTCTACTTTGGCTGGATGTATAGTCAAAGTGTGGTGAAGGCGGTTAAATTGCTTCAAGCGTTAATTCCTGTTATTACCTTGAGAATAGCCAGGGTGACACTAAAACAATTAATTCCAGCTACTTTTTACTAGATGCGTTAGCTAGCGATGTACCGGTACTATTTATTGTCATTAATATCATCAGCTAGTGTTTTATCAATGCGGATATTCTGATACCAACCTTTGCCAATATTCTTAAGCTAACGACCAGAAAGGAAAAAACGTAATGCGGTTAATTTTCTGCTGTGCGTGGGACTTCAAACATCGTCCGATAAATGTTGGCATCAACATCAAGCCGCTAGTTTCTTAAAAACAACCATGTGGAACGCGATTGGGAAATTACGTATGATTGTTCGACCACACCGCGCAGCACTACCGACAGACGTGAAGCAGTGTAGTTGCTATGGTATCATAACAGCATATGTGAGTTGTAACGGCAAAAATCTCTAACGATCTTGGTGTCTTAATTTTTTTCCAAACTTCATTTTGTTCCGTAAAAGGAGCTGGAGCACATTACCACACTCATTGCTTCGGGAGAGATATCGTTTCTTTCGCTGGGGATGATTCTTCACTTTTGGACGAATGGGTTTTTGACGAAGTTTCGAAGTTTTTCGCTCACGCAAAGAAGAATGACACTTTGAAAAGCATGTTATTGCAAGACAAACTTGTATTTTTCCTCCATTTACTTGGCCTTGATACAAACGGTCATAGCCATCACCCTGCTTCCAGGTAAATTTGTTGTCACACATACCTTTTAGCGTTGTGCGCCACCGACATTCATCAATTACTGACTGGTTTATTGAACTAGTAGAACAAGAAAGCAAAATTCGAAATTTTCCAAATGCTGCAGATCAAGATAATTTAGTCCAAGTCCAAAGCCGACATTCGCTGCAAAGGCAGATTAAAAGTAAACTTAAAATCTTTGCTGTGATTTCAAGACCGTTGAAATTTGATCTTGACCCCGTCTTAAGGCTTACCGTAAAAATATATTGTCTAAGTCTCCGCTGTTGTCTAAACGTTATAAAACTTATATTTCTCAAGTAGNGGTTAGAAATGCTTTGGTCAACCGAGGAATATTTTATCCATCATTTTTTTTATTAACCTGAATACAAACAGTATTTTGATNGCAANTGGNGAGTTATTACATTTCATAATATACATATGTAAACATTAATCGAAGATGTAGTCTTGACAGCTTTATGGGTATAGTTAATCTGATATGCCTTTTCTTGAAATTGACGTTTAGCTTGATGGGTTTTTATGCAATATTAATATTCAGCATTTCTAGGCTTTAACTCAACTTCTTGTTGGAGATAATTTAACACATGATAAAATTAAGATTTTCCTGATGCAGAAAATGAAAATCCTGATTGCAGAAAATGAAATGTCGTGTATGACACCTCAAAATAGGTTTATCCTTGGCATAAAGGTGTGTGAATTGCTGACATCATGCTAAGACTACGCATATTGCAAATTTGCATTAGTTGTTGTCTGATCCTTCCAGCTAATCAAAAGATAAAGCTGGGTGAGGCAGTTGGCAAGTATTTTGGGAGCGTTTATGATCTAAGAAGTAGTTTTCACCAAAGAGTTGTGCCTTTCTCTTGTTTGCTTTACTAGGTGCACATTTTCCCAAGAGCTACAACAGCTGACAATCTGATTTTATGTTTTAGGACCAGTGGTGTCACTGATGGGAGGGCAGGGGTGCGAACCACCCCCTTCGCAAGCTAAATGTAAAAACTGGGCCCCCACTTAGCTTATATTTTGATATTTATTATTCCTTAGGTTTTCAGTAGGTTGTTTTTTGTTTGCGTTTTCCGGTGATTTCAGGTTTAGCACAGCCATCCACTTCGGGATTCACCACCAATTGTCAACTCTTTTTTTTGAGTGTTGACCAGTGGGGCCCTCTTCAGCTACTGCCTAGCCTATGTTTCCCCCCCTGGCTCAACCCATAGTTACGCCACTGGTCAGGACTGCATGATTTGTATGACTGAACACAAAAATCATCTTACTACTTAAAATGACTAACGATAGTACTGTTGCACGTTTGGGTGGCTGCTGACTGTCTGTCTTTGATGCGTTAAACTATGGATTTTGACTTCCACAGGTTGCAAAAGCATGTGTTGCGGATATTTTCATTACGGGAAAACATGGTATTTTTTGACTTTATTAAAATCCGGTTGGTTCTTTTTTTGTATGGGTAAAATTGCAACAACCCTGAAATTTAAAATTTTGAAATTTAATCTTAAAAATTCAAATTTTGAAATTACTTTGCGGACCACTTGGGGCTCTGTGCAGTACAGAAGGCCTTGCTTAGATGTTTTACAGTAGGATTTTCTTGCACACTTGTGAAACAAGTGTTGGTGCACATTTTCGTTTTTATTAATTTACTGACACATCGCTGGTTGTGAAAAAGTTGCTGACCGGCCAAAAAAGACCGTACAACTCATCCATCGCGGTTCATTTTTACAGTGTTGAGCTTTAAGTACTACAGCAGTGCATTTTTTATTTGTTCACATTCAAGGGCCACCATTCAAAGGCTTCGCGCTAGCGGTCTCCATTTGCTTTTTTTCTCACTCAGGCCGCAGATCGCGCTCTTAATCTGTTGTGCAGTGAATATAAAGAGAATATAAGAAAAGTAGACGAAGGAGTGCGGCGAATAGTGGAACTATTCAATGACTTCTACATGAACGACGACAGGACGAGTTTTGTGTTCACCGCCGATCACGGCATGACTGACTGGGGTGAGCAACAGTACAGCGGCAAAAGCGCTTGATTGATGTAGATCGTTCGCAAATATCGGTTGTTGCCAATCTGCATCATGGCGACCGCGAATAAAATCTCTATGCTGGTTGTTAGGAAATAATCTTAACATTTTAACAGGGCTTTGCACGTAAACTTGTCATTCGAACGGTCTCCTTCAGTGGAATATGTTTTGAAAATGTTGTTGCTTTCATCAAAATTTTGCTGAGAAACGTGTCTGTAAAACAAGAGTTTTATTGCTGACCACCGTAATCTGTGATGTCTGTTTGGGATAAAATGGTCACATTCAAGTAATGGGCCAGTTTTCAAACAAGTGCTGACTGAGGAAGATACAATGCATTGCTTGTGTATTCTTTCCTTAAACATTGTAAATGTGTGCTTGAATGGTGTTTAGAAATTGCAAAACTTGGTTTGTTGGTAGGTTCTCACGGTGCTGGGCTTCCATCGGAAACGCTCACTCCCCTGGTCGTGTGGGGGTCAGGGGCAAGGAAACACAGTTTTGTCCAATCACCGTTGGGTACCGATGCGATTGAAGTCACCAGGTAAGTGCTGTTTTCAGCGAATTGTTACTGTTCCATGCTGTGAACATTTTGATGTCGCTTGCTAGTGTGTTATTTTGCTGTTGTTAGTTTGTATTGACTTATTTTATTCAAAGTCTGCGCAGTCGATAGTTATAGAATGTAGATGAACTTGACGCCTGACGTTGATTGTTCTTTCCTGAAAACCATTAGTTTAAAAACTATTTCTTCTGTGAAAACCATTGAAGCCATTTTCTGTAAAAACCACTAAAACCATTAGAGTCGACGCCCTTTTAAACATCCGTACATGCAAGTCGACATTGCACCCCGCAATCTGAAATCGTGCTGGTGAAAAAGATTTTTTTTCTACATTTTTACGTCTGGTGTATTTAGAAGTTTATTTGGTTGTACACGTTTGCTTATACAGGAAGTGGAAACTCGATCCAGATGATAGGCATGACGTCAACCAAGCTGACATCGCACCTTTGATGGCTGCATTTGTGGGAATCCCGATACCTGTGAACTCGGTAGGAACCCTTCCGCATCAACTTCTCTCTGTTTCTCTGGAAGATAGAGCGAAGTTGCTCCTTATGAACGCACAACAAATATCCGAGCAATTCGTCATCAAAATGGAAAGCACCAAGAAAAGAGCCTTCATTTTCTCACCTTTTCCGCGTTTGGCTGCCAGTGACGTCATAGACATGACGAGGAAAAGCGCTGACTTCATTGTCAGCAACCAGTACGATGAGGCGATCTCCCTTTGCACTGAATTAATTGAGCTCTCCCTGAGCGGTTTGCGATACTACCACACGTATCACAGAGCTCTGCTCAGTATTTCCGTGACGGCCAGTTACATCGGTTGGATTTTCGTTTCCCTCGGGTTGGTTTTAGGTCAAGTGAGTTTCATAAAAAGCCAAGCGTTGAAAAACGCCCGCGCACAAAACGAACGGCACAGCATGGTTCTCGTTTGTTTGTTCGCACTGTGCGGCCTGACTGTCTGCGCCGTTCTCAGTGCATCCGAAGTACCATTCTCGTACTACTTGTACTGCCTGCTACCCCTCCTCATCTGGTACTACCTGTCAACGCAGCGCAGAGTGTTCACTGCGAGCTACGCCCTGTTGAAAACTGACAGTCGCGTCGGTAGACAGCTGGCTGGTTGCTTGGTTACCGGCGTCGTGGGAACGTGGGCGTTGGTGTTTAGTTTCTTTTACCGCTACATTCTCAGCCTCGAGCTGCTTGTTTTCTCAGTACTGTTCCTTTACTGCAGTTCCTCCCCCGTGCGATCCTACGCAGCTGCAGTCAGTCTTCTCTTGTCCGTGTTTCCTGCATTGCCTGTTGTGGGAAGGGTTCCAAACCCATTTCTCGTCCTTGCCGCCGGAGGCGCTGGAACAGCGATATGCCTGCTGAGCAGCAAGGGCTTACGTCACAGAGGTCTGATTGTGATGTCGCTGCTCCCGTTTATAGCGGGGTTCGTTTCGTCCGCGACCATGTTCTCATCAGCCAGCTACGGCAAAATACCCTACATTATTCACCCGGTAAGTTGGACAGTGCTGCTGTCGAGCTGGGTTCTGCCGTTGCTCGTGACAACCAAGATCTGGCACCGCTTCTTGTCGATCTTCGCTTGTCACGCGGCCACGTATATACTGATCAGCCTGTCGTACGACGCGCTCTTCTGCGTCTGCCTGTGCGTGCTCCTGGCACTGTGGATCAAGTTGGAGTTCGACGCGACGGAATCCGAAACGGGAACGCAAAAAACGCGATTGAAGACATTCGACCTTGCTCAGCATCACTTGAATCTCGGTAAGCGATCGCTCTCGCGAATGATGTGGAGCAGCAGGTGTCATTTACAAAAACGATTTTTGTTTAGATACCGCGTCATACCAAGAACTGTCCGTGCACACAGTGCGCCGCTGCTACATGCTGGTCTTTTTCCTGGTTCTGGCGTTCTTTGGCGTCGGAAACGTTGCCAGCGTGAACAGCTTCGACAATCGCATTGTTCTTCCATTTCTCGCCATGTTCGATCAGGGTGTGATGGGAGTTTTGCTCGCGTATAAGGTTGGTTAGAGGTCGATTGTAACCCAATGAAGTTTTATATCGCTTCTTGCTATTTTTCCGTCTGTCTTCTTGCTTAGGTGCTTCTGCCTTACCTTCTTGTCAGTTGCACTTTCTGCTGCATCGCCATAGCAACCCACACGCACTTCACTCAGCTTTGCTGCTTCGTTCTCATCATATCCGACATAATGAGCATGCATTTCTTCTTCATGGTAAGTATTACGGGCTAACGAGGTAAATCCTATGCAGTGTCCTGGCAGGACTTGTGACGATATTCAGAGATTGATGCTAAAACCTGAGCCTTGGCTTTTCTTTGTCACGTTGTGATAGATTCGAATCTGTTACCCAATCTACACACAGTTGTTTCTGCCTGTTCTGCATCTTTTCGTTCCACCTTTGTTTGTCATTCAGGTGAAAGACGAAGGTTCCTGGTTGGATATCGGGACGAGCATCAGCCATTACGTCATTAGTATGACGATGATTATATCGGTTTTGCTTTTCTTCGCTGCAGCGAAGTTTTTAACGAGCTACAAGTTGACCAGATGAGTTGCTGTGGTGAAGGTTGTTGGTGATGTTCGATGCTAGTGTGTCGTTGGCCACTGGAGTCGCCAGTCACACCACAAGGCTGGTTTTACGAAATGTGCAAATGCTTTTTAGGTTCGTTGGATTCGCGTGGAAGAGCACAAGTTGCCGTTTTTCTTGTGCTTCGTTTAAGTTCATCTTAGCCGCTCATCTTACAGTAATAAATATATCACGTAGCTTGCTTTGCAACTCTAGCTAGTAAATTCATGATGCGGATGTCTCAGGGAGCGTTGAAAAAGCATCGTAGGAATTTTGGTTTTTAATCTAATTACAAATATTTTTGTGAATGCCGTTGTCTTTGTGGTTACACAATTTCTACACCTATAACAAAATTGATGATGTGAGAGATGGTTGTGCCGCTA
>JGI24159J19872_10011772_pt1 | contig 11449 bp, 6 predicted proteins | sample Ectturendosymbi4_FD_19872 | JGI IMG/M metagenome (IMG submission 19872) | reverse complement strand
TCTGGAAATGTCAACAATTCAGTAAGACACGAATGTAACTCACTCACGAATACTGTTTAAGCCTGAATGACTGACGAGACGAAGGCTATGCTGGTACAGTAAAGCGTTTTAGCCTGGCTGAGTTTCATTTTGGATAAGCCACATGTTATCGTCTAAACTGGCAAGAGTTATCCTGGACAAGCTATTTGCTGTCGTCCATACTGGCAGAGGTTATCCCGGACAAGCCACTTTAGCCTGGCGGAATCCTGCTAGGACAAACCAGTTTCTTGAAACTCTAAACTGACATGGTATCTGGTACAGGCCGCAGATTACCACTTCTCAATTCATGATCACAGCTGACAGTGTACAAAGTACGAATGTGGTACAGTGACTTAACCCAGGGCCGAACCTTCAGGCGGAATAAGTCAGTTTCTTCTTCCTGATCGTAGTCAGCAGTGTACTCAAGTATGAATGCAGATCTATGGCTTAACCCAGGGCTGAACCTTTAGGCGGAAGGAGAAGTCTCTGAATTTCAATCCAGAGTGCAATGCCTTTTATACCCAAATTCTTAGTAATTCTCCTTTCCTTCAGGTGCTTTAATTGGCTCTTAATTAGGTAATTGTTTAGTGATTGGCTAGCTTAAATGCTTCTAGAACTTTCAGAGATGCTTCGTTGCTTGGGATTTCACCTGATCGTGACCGAGCATCATATGACTCTTGCTCACATTTAAATGATGTTGTGTTCAGGATCAGCTGAACAAATAATGGGTTTTGATTGGCTGTAACCCATTTGAATTTGTTCTGGCTGTTTTAGGTTTGTGAGTCTTTCAGCAGGCTAGATTTCTGTGCAGTAAAGTTGTTGCAAGCAAAACTTGCCCGTAACACCCTAATTTTGTGGTAAAGAAAATTGGCCATCAAAATCACTCACACATGACCTAAATGTTGAATACTAATAACTTGACAAGCACACCTGTTATTTGCATGTGCAATACATAATCTGAAAGCTCTCATTGAGAAGATTTTAGTCTAAAAATATCCTCATTGCTTATTTAATTATTTTTTGCCGAAGGAATTCCCCTATTTTTTTGCGTTTTTTAGGCATAACTTTCAAAGCAGAAATGTTAGAAAGCCCATCAAAACCTTTAAAGACTCGTATTATAGCCTAGTTTCCAATAAAATTTCAAGTCAAAAAATTGGCTATTGGTGTTGACGCCCAAGGCCTGATAATATTATCCAAATATGCATAAACTTACATAATGTCATCAACAAAAAAATAAAAATCCAAAACTTCTATTTTTTTGAAATTGGAATTTCAAGACTTTCCGCATCTTTGGAGTGTTTAAACAGCTTCCTAGCTCAATCGGCTGGCGAGTATATGGTGTTCATCCAAAATGGCCAAGGTTACCTTTTGTGGGACTTGATTTTTTGCCAAGATTTAGTTTTTTTAGCATAATTTTGGATGCGGAAATGCTAAAAAGCTGATCAAGGGCTCAGGACACTAAAATTATATTCTAGTTTCCAATAAAACCTTGAGTCAAAAAAGTGGCCCATTGGGTTGGCACCTAGGGGCCAATGACTTTGGCCAAAAATGCGTTAACCTACCCCATTATGATGTCACACCCAAAAAACCCAAACTATTCCAATTTTTAGCAATATATAAACTCCAAGACTTACCACATCTTTTGAGGGTTTGAACAGCTTTCTAGCTTATTCAGCTGGTAAGTTATGGTCGTACAAAGTTCAGCATGAAAAGTGGTGCACGCAGGACTGAAAGGGATAAAGTGTAACTAAATTGAAATCTTATGCAAAAACTTTGTGGGACATTTATTCAAAAGACACAAAATAAGCAATGAAGATATTTTGAGACTAAAATATCCTCAATGAGAGCTTTCAGATGAAGTATTGCACATGCCAGTAGAATGTGTGCTTGTCAAGTTATTAGCATTCAAAATTTATGTCATACATGAGTCATTTTGATGACTATCCATTTTCTTTACCCTAAAATTGGGTAAGCACATCGATTTTTAAAAGATTTTCTTTGCAAGTGATGATAAGATACATGAGACAACTTCTTTTCAAGTTTTTACAACAATTAAATGGTTACTGTGAGATTGATTTAGTTTTAAAGTTAGTTGATGATTTTCTTGCTAGTCATTATGCTTCGCTGACCACAAAAAGTAGTAATTTTATATGGTCCAATACTTCGCAAAACCTTAACCGATTTCCAAAAAATTTATAGTTTGTTCGAATCAGTGTGAAAAGTTCTATCTGCTTATTAAATCTGAGGAAAATCTGAGATGGTGTTTTGACTTTTTTATTTTTTTGGGTTCATTTGGCATAAACCCCAAAACCTAACTCCTAAACTGTAACCTTATATCTGGATAGGAAAGTTTGGAAACTTTTGAAATAAGTGAAGTAAAACTAATCCCATGAAGTTGAAATGTGTAACCATTACTACCATAACAAAAGTCACCAAGGTAAGAGCCAAACGGAAAACCATTGGCACAGCAGATGTAAACGCTACTGCTACACTACCGGGACAGTGCTGCTTGAGTGACAAACTCAGCATTTTATTCAAATCGCGTCATGCGAGACGAATCCGTAGCCACTTCCAAAAGAGAACTGCTTGCGGTGCTTACAACAAAAAAAGCAAAAACAGAGTTTGAAAGTTAAAAGATGTTGAACAATGAAAAGGAAGGACAAAACAGAACATCAAGTTAAGGAGGTTAAAATTAGTTCAATTCCAGTGGTTCCCAACCGGGGAGGAATTCCTCCCCTGTGGAGGAATTTCATAAGTTCAGGGGAGGATTTTCCACTTTTTAGTGAAGGTACCTATTCACTGTAAGTGTTGTACTATTTAAGTTGACATTGGCTCTTTCAATTATTTATATCACTTTATATTTGTAAGTTATTTAGTGGACTATCACATGTATTTGTTGACAAACTTTAATGCCATTATTTGACAACAAATAGTTTTTGTCCCACTTTTAAGGTTTTTGTCATGTTTGATCCTGGATACTGTTATATTTCTTTGAGTGAGAGCTGTTCTTGTTAACTACAATTGGAACAATGGTCTTTATTGATCTGAACTATAAAGACCCCTGTCGATCTTTGAAAACAATCAACATGAAATAAGAAAGTAAGGGTATTTATCCAAAATGACTTAACTTTTAACCAACTAATAGCATTTCGTAACATAAGTTCCAAATTACGAAAATATGATGATTCATATATGGAGTTTAGTTGTACATCAGTCATACCCTGTATTCAACTACTCTTTGATGAAAAACAAGAACAAATTTCGCATTGACATGATTGAGTTGAAAGTTGAATTAAATTGATATTTGAAACTTTTTTATTACTAAAAAAATTAATTATCCTGTAACAATGGCTTATTAAAAGAACCTAACAACGCCACTATAGGATTATACAGCACTTCAACCCACAACAAGCGATCTGACTCACCACAAAAATGACGTTTTAACCTTTCCAGCCACCCTGCTGAATTTATGTAATAGGGAGGAATGAAAAGTTGTAAAATGAACAAAGGGAGGAATGCATCAAAAAAGGTTGGGAACCACTGCTGTATTCAATAACCATTGCCAAAAATGAAAATTTTCCAAAACAGCCATAACTTTTTTGGTCTATGATAGTATGTTTGGGTCATTTCATGTCAAGTGAACCAGCAAAATTGGGATTTTTCATCTGGCCCTCACCAAAATTTATGAAATTTTATAAGCGAAAATACCTCAGATTTCTGAGCTCAACGAAGTTGGAATTTTCAAAATCGGACCTGTAATTGTGACATTATGAGCATTTGAAATTTTGATGTTTTTCAAGAAGATTGGTGAAATTGAAGCTGCATTGCCTCTTGCAAATAGTTTCACTTGAAAAGCTTAAAAAATACTTCGAAATTTTTCAGTGCAGTGTGCCAACATTTCTATTGCTGTTAGGATTAAATGTGTGTGAACAGTGCATACTTTCTGATACAGTTGATAATTTTACATTACTATCAATGCCATCGCATGGTGATTTGTGTGACTTCTTGCAGAAAATAAATGAGAAGCCAAATTCTGCTTTGAATGTTGACAGAGTGCAAAAGCTTTAGTAATTTCTATATTGAGCTGCACATCTGTCTGTAAAATACTCAACTTAAAATTAGGGTTTATTTTCTAAACTGTGCATTATTTTCTAAACTGCACAACTATAAAACCATGGCACATCATACTGACTGAAGATCACCTGATATGGAACATAAACTTTGATAGTGTAGCACTTTGTCTTTTTAAAAATATAGCAAACAACTTGGTGAATGGTGCAGTTCTTATGTATCCAGTGATACCCTTGGGCCTCATTTTGTACTTGAAAACAAGGTTGATAAAAATTATGATTATTTTAAAAAAATCCGATTTTTTTAAGTTTTATGATTTTTTTTTATTTGATGTGTAGAGGGTGGCCAACGAACACTTGTAAGTTATAATTTTACAGAGTTTGTTTTAAGAAACTTGTACAATAATACAAGCTTGCCAGCCATTTTGGTGCGAAGTGCGTTGTTAAAATTGATTATTGTAATGCAGCTTTCACTAGGTAAGCCATAATATTTGTGTTATTATAAATTTAACCCAAAAATTAATTCTGAAACTACTATTTCTACAGTCAACAGCCTATATATTTGCTGGAATTTAGATGTAACTTTTACTTTATGCCAGGCCCTTAGCCATGAGGACATTCAGGGACAGTGTCCCTAATTTTTTTTATGCCAAGAAAGGTTTGTTTCAAACACATGCCGTAATAAAACCAAATTTCTTGTTCCCCTAACAGTTAATTTAACCCTGAAAACCTGGCTACAGGCCTGCTTTATGCTAGCCTACACTTCCAAACTTGTGGCATTCTAACAGTTCTTACTTCTGAGTCTGCAAATGTTAGTGATTTCAGCCCACATATAATTTTTACAGTTAGTTGACATAGAATCTGTGACCTCACAGTTGCTATGCTTGAAAAACTTCAATTGCTTTCATAACTTTGTGTTGTCATACAAGTCTGTCTTCTCTGATAATCAGTGAAACCGATTAGAATTCCAATTAGATGTGTCACACAAATCACAGAAAGCTTCAAAACTGCATATGATTTTTTGCTTGATTTTTTATATTTTATCACTGATTTAAATGAAATGATTTAAATCAATCAACCCTGACTAGAAATAGCTGAACTTTCATTCAAACATTTTTGAGCTTATGCAATACCCATAATGCAAATAAGTTCATAACACCATTGTGCGCCCTCAGGGAAACCAGTGCACCGTTAGCATGTGTGGCAGTGAGCGTCAGCTGTTTTGTGCGCGCTTATCGAATGCACTTGCATGTTGTGTATGCTGTACGCCACCAAACATGACAACCATTACCCGTGTACAAAATGAAATATTGGTTGAAATGCCAATACTGAAACTGGTAGTTTAGTAATTTCATTGACACTCATGGCATACATGCATAAAACTTTGAAACGACATATTTTTGATTTTTATTGCTTGATTTAAATCATGATTTTTATTGCTTGATTTTTCAGATCATGATTTAAATCAAATGATTTAAATCAATCAACCCTGCTTGGAAAGTACAGTTTTTATACTTTTAAGACACCACCTCAGAAAATGTAGAACAATGAACAAAGCTCATAAAATAGAATTTTTGTCTGCTTATTATATATGGAATTGCTATGATCAAACTTTAAAAAAACTGTTTTGTCTTCAACATGTTTTTAGAAACATGTTTCATGTCAAACAAATGAATAAAAGTCGAGGATAGAAATCATTATTGCAGCTTGCTCTAATGCATATCATTATTATGAATCAAAATCCCCTTAGTTACTTAGCATGTTAGGTACTGGCCTACGTATACATACGTTCCTGCCGAAAATGTATGTTATATGAACAGTTGGAAGATATTTAAAATTTGGTAGCAATAGCAGGGAGAAAGATATACCAATTGTGATACAAATATGAACTGACAGTGGATATGTAATGGTGTGAAACCTAATCATTCAAGATATGATCATATTGTGATGTGGCCCCGAGCAAGGTAAGGATAAACTTTGCAGTAGGAGTTTTTATGCTTCTGAAAAGATTGCTGTCTGCAATAGAGCAGACTTGTCATAATATCTCCATAGTCAACAGTGGGCAAAACAATCATGTGTACAATGAAGTACTAGAAGTGAATGCCTAGGTAAAAAGAGTTCAGTTTTCTTCAACACGTTAATCGTTGACATTGTATGGGGTACAGGGTTGAGATGTGTGAATGCCAAGACGGAGGCCGATAGAAAATGAGTCTTAGATGCTTGCTGGAAACAACTTTAGTTAATACTCGTTTAAAAAAATGTAATGGAGGATAAAGAGGTGGATTGGTAAGAAATTGAATTTTTGCAGCATTGAAGGTAACACTGCATAAATCAGGCCAAGGGTGGCAAAAGGATTTTTTCCAGTGGGGCCAATAGTGGTATCTTCTGGAAGTAGCCATAAAGATATTTCAGGGAGGGAAAAAGTAGTGAGATTTCATCTTTGCTTCTCGAAACTGAGAAAACAACCTTTTTTGCTAAAAATGTAATAGAAAAGTGTCAAATTTCAAAATGCAGGGGGGACCTTCACTCCCTCTGCCCCCTTTCTGACACCCATGAATCAGACCACAACCCCAACTGATTCAGATCATTAACTAGCGTCGTATGCAAAGTACCAGAATTTTTGAAAGAACATAATAGCAAAGTATGATCCACAAATCCTCTGCTGTCCAATCCATCCACCACTCCATGGACTGACGGTTCTGGATGATGAGACAGTCAAATGGCTGCTCAACACCTGCCTCAAGATCTAGTGCGACTTACCAGTGGATTGAAAGAGCTGCTCATATGATGAAGAAGAAAATCCACAAATAAGGAAATGGAAGACCTGATGTTTGTACCAATGTCATTGACATGTACACTAAAAAGAGAATTGGATCAAGCACAGAAGACTGAGGCATGCCACAGTTATTATGTAATAGATCAGAAAAAATCCTAGCCGCAAAAACTGTGACCAGCCTGATAACTAATGACTGCATGTGGTTGATAAGGGATCTTGTGACACCAAGCTGGTGCTATCTATAGAGTGAAGTGAGTAACTGTGGCATTGTCTCAGATGTTCTTTGTTCTATACCTGGCTCAAGCAGCACATGTGTTTGGTTGGTAGTATTCCTGATAACCTGATGGCCATTGTCCACAAACCATTTTGATGCAAAAGTGCCAAACATTGCATTCCTTGATGAATCAAAAATCTGCAACAGTTATATTTTGCTGAATCGAATTCATGATAGCAAACGCAACAAGTGCGCACATTCGGTGTGAAGTTTCTGTGCAGTGGTTGTAAGGGGGACTCTCTGATGATGTCGTTGCACTTTTGCAAACCGCAGCCATGGGCCGCCAAACTTGTCGAATAAATCTTGGCAGGAAAACAGACCCTGCCCTGATTCTGTAATGCGCCATTGTGGGTGCGTCACGTCGAGTTGAAAGTCGCCGAAATCCATGATACCGTAAAAGTCGGCAAGTCGGTGCGTTTTCTCCTTTAATACGCATTTTTGAAACTTGACGTATAATTTGTGACATAAAAAGGTGAGGGTGCTATTGCACCCCTTTCACTGCCATCTCCTGCGACTTTGCGGTCAATTAGTGTATAAGGAAAATGCGCATAAACTGACAATAGGGGCACCCCTCAGAGAGAGAACCTGAGGCGGTCTCCCCACTCTAAGACCACCACTGTCGGCGTGTTCATGGAAGTCATTTTTGACAGTTTTCAACGTACGTTTTATGTACAGGTTTGGTTATGACGCGATGAATTTGGTATACGTTTTTGGACATATTTACTGTTATCAGAAGTTGTCATAAAGTATATTTTAAGTCGAAAACTTTATTTTCAATGTGTGGATGTGACAGCGCAAAGCTACTTTAACCGTCCACAACTAAGCATTGTTGTTTTCAGGACTTACAATTTCTTCACTTATTAAGTCAGTTGTAATTTGTCCCATGGATCGTCTGCTTCGTCTTGGAACCGCTGGTGGTGGCCTAGGCTCGCTGGGAGCCGCACCGCCAGCCGACGCACCTATGGTTGACACTGCTGAGCAAGTGTACATATCCTCACTCGCTTTGCTTAAAATGCTCAAACATGGCCGAGCCGGCGTTCCGATGGAGGTCATGGGTCTCATGCTTGGAGAATTCGTTGACGACTACACGGTCAGAGTCATTGATGTGTTCGCCATGCCGCAGTCAGGGACCGGGGTCAGCGTCGAAGCTGTCGATCCTGTGTTTCAGGCCAAAATGCTGGACATGCTGAAGCAAACCGGGCGACCGGAAATGGTGGTCGGGTGGTACCACTCGCATCCTGGCTTCGGATGCTGGTTGTCGGGCGTCGACATAAACACACAGCAAAGTTTCGAAGCGCTTTCGGAAAGAGCCGTCGCTGTCGTCGTCGACCCTATCCAGAGCGTAAAAGGGAAAGTGGTGATCGACGCCTTTCGGCTGATAAACCCGAACATGATGGTCCTGGGACAGGAGCCCCGACAGACGACGTCCAACCTCGGTCACTTGCAGAAGCCCTCGATCCAAGCGCTGATCCACGGCCTGAACAGGCACTACTATTCGATTGCGATAAATCACAGGAAGAACGAGCTGGAGCAGAAAATGCTGCTCAACCTCCACAAGCGAAGCTGGATCGACAACCTGACGCTGGACGATTACAACGACCACTGCAAGGCGAACGAGCAGACTGTCGCCGACATGCTGCAGTTGGCGAAGAACTATAAAAAAGCCTTGGACGAAGAGGAAAAAATGACGCCGGAGCAGCTGGCGATCAAAAACGTGGGCAAGCAAGACCCGAAAAGGCACTTGGAAGAGAAAGTGGACACGCTGATGACGTCCAACATTGTGCAAAGTCTCGGAGCAATGATTGATACTGTAGTTTTTAAGTGAGCAGCGTTGATACTCCTGGCTCAGCTGTGTTTCCACAAAAGGAACCAGTGCTGCGCCTATCATATAATCCTCGCTGTTGTGGTTGCATTTTATCGTTGGGCGACGCTGTTATAGTGAACTGCAGTGGATACACTTCAACAAATATGTCTTACTTCGAAAATGACGTGTTTTTTAAAAGCGGGGAGAGAGCCTTGGCTTTACAGTAGTAACAACTAAACCTATTCAACAAGAACTAAACAGCGCAATCCTCTCCAGTTGGGCGCTTGCATTATCTAATGCCTTTCAAAGTTAACGCAATGCGTTGCGTGTTGAGAAGATGGTGTTTTTTAGCCGTCGGTTTATTCGACTTTTCGTCGTCTGCCGCTCTCAGTTCAGCTTGATGAGCTCGCGGCGCGCAATATTGTCCGTTTTCTGATGTTTAGCAAATGTTTTCGCAATGAACCCTGCAGTTTAGAGCTACTCGTTGTTTCGTTTAATAAGAACGAGCATGATGTACTACACTCTTGGGTCACCTCTGCATTGCCTGTGGTGATTTTTTTAGAGCGGTAACACCAAGGGGCGTACCGAGGTGAGATGGCGCCCGGGGCAAGAAACAAGTTTGGCACCCCCATGTTCGACCATAAGGTCTCTCGGGAAGAAATGTACTGCAGTGAAGAATGTACTTGCGACATTGTTGGGACTTTTAGGGACCCCCCAGTGATGAAGCGCCCGGCGCGTTGTGTCCCCCTCGTTACGTTCCTATTAACACCTCTCTTGCAACTGCAGTTTTTGGACATGCGTGTCTGAGAGGCGACTCGATGATGCCTTATATCAAATGTGTTTTAGCCTTCGGCGCAGCTGCAGGGGGATGAAAATGTCAGGAGTCGTGCAATATTTTGCCCAAAAAAGTGCGCTGAATTGCTGACAATGACAAAAATAACGAAACTGGACATTAGTGTCTTCCGACGCGACAAACGTTGTTAGGGTATAAAAATTTTGTTATACAGCTTTATAGTCTGTGTGTTAGAAAATTGCCAAGTTCCTTTGTCCAATAGGAAACTAGCGGTTTTGGATAGAACGCAGAACAGCCCGATTTATTTATGAAGCACAGCAATCTTCAGCGTAAATGCACCAGGACACAAAAGTGACATTCGCTGCTTTATGCACAAGAAAAGTTCACAAACACTGGATTTCTGCAGAAAAAGTGCACAAATTGAGAACGCAGAAGTTGTTTGGCGCACAGCTGAAAAGTTAACAACTTGAAACAGAAGTGCGTGACCACCTCCGCTTTGGTAACAATTTTTGAAAAATGCAGCAACCACGCAACAACACAAAACGAGAAATAAATTCTGAAGTCTGGAAAATAACATACAGTTTAGTGCAGTGAGTGCCGAGTATAAGAAATTTTTCGACTACAAACATGATATTGCAGAAAGAAGCGCCAAATGTTGGGTATGAATAAGTCTACAGCTTATTTTTTTTCAAGCGTATGCATTTACCATCAGAACACAAAACAAATGTTATGTATGAAACGAATACTTTTCGTGTAGCGCTGTCTTTTAAAATTTTGTGGATGGTGATGGCTGCATTCAGTTTCGCTGATGACTGCATTCAGTTTCGTAGCCAGTGTTGAAAATTTGGGTGGCGTCATCACATCTTTTGTGGGGGACAAGAATTTTAATCGTTAGAATCGAATTCCAAGATTTTTAAGTCCAGCCAACGTATTCCATTTAGAAACCCAACAATATTTCCGTCTTATGCTACCTGCGCAACAGCTATGCCTCAGCTTTCAACCGAATAACTCGTGTGTTGCTGAACGTGGTTGAGATCCGCAGTATAATCAAAATGGCGCTGTGATGAGACCGAGAACATTGGGCTACCTGACGAAGAGACTAGTAAGAGGAATATTGAATGCTACGACGCTGTGAATGAGCTCACGCTGTGCATTTGTTGTTAGAAGTGTCCAAAAGAATTTTGGGAGTCACAAAAAGCGATTGAGGGGAATAGCTTAAGGGCCTTAATGCGTTTAGTAAAAGTTGCAACTTATATATACACAAACCAGCCTAAGCGAAATATGAAATTTGGGACGCTTGCAGAAATCATGACAAGTATTGAGTCTCATCACAGATTTGAAAAAAAAAATCACATTAATATCGAAATATTATGCCGAATTTTCGCAAAACCTGGATAATTTTGTTGAGAATTTCACAAAAAATCCCCTGCAGCTGTGCTTGCCGAGTTATAATCAATGATTGGCCGATGGACGGGACACGCCGGCCTGGCGCAGCAATCGGAATTCGTCCGGACTCGGTCTTCGCGGGCTCGACGATTTACCGCCATATCGAGTGGGGCAATGAAGTGTTGCTAAGGACCGAGTTTGCTANAAAACTTTGGGGTGACAAACCTTTANTGTTTGCGTTTCGGTGACGTCACCATGTTCACTCAACCGTAGTACTACCTTTTTGTAAAATTGGCAAAATGGGGGACACATGGAATTTATGTATTTT
>JGI24159J19872_10011768_pt1 | contig 11449 bp, 8 predicted proteins | sample Ectturendosymbi4_FD_19872 | JGI IMG/M metagenome (IMG submission 19872) | reverse complement strand
ATGTGCGAGTTGTAACAAATTTGCATGCGCCAAACATTCGGTATTTTATTGAGGGCGGTCCGTGAAATAATGCCAGGCTTAAACCGGTCCATAGCTCGAGTAAGGCTGCCGACCCCTGATATTAAGTATCATTTGAAACAATTGGCTGCGGAAAATTCCGACTGCGAATGATAAATGTCTTCCTTTAACATGATTCCTGCTGGTCCGAAGCCAGGATAAGACATTCGAGCACAGCAGTGTTTCACCGGCAAAAAATAAATGTTTTTATCGCGCTGTCAGGAGCAAGCGTCGTGGGTTTGCCAGTGCGACGACGCGGTGGTGCGAGAGCTCGAAAGCGACTTCAAAGCGGTGCTGTCTGAGCAACGGACGCTGGAGCAATGGGCGGACTGGCTCGAGACCGTGGTCGGCAAGATTCTTCAACCCCACGAGGGTGCGCCGACTTTCCCCCGCGCCGCGCGACAGTTCCTCCTCAAGTGGTGCTTCTACAGGTGAGTCGCAGGCACTCGTGCTTTGCTGAGCTCCTGGACCAGGAGCTGGTATGTTTCGGCAAGCGGCCGCTCTCAACAAAAATCTTCATTGCTTTCCCGAAAATCGTGTGATTTTTGCGCGACAAACAAACAAACAAAAAATTCAATGTTTGCTTCTTCCTAATGATAAGTTTCGGCGGCGGCCTCTGGGTTTATTCCTCGGGTCTAAGTGTTGATGCCATCGAAATGAAATGTGGTGTTGATTTCAGATCGAAAGGGTAAAGTTTTAAACGGTGCCTCGTCGATCAATTGGTCTTTGCTAGAATCAGTCTGTGCTGTGGCTGCTTGAACCTCGTATCTTCTGTTGATGCCCATCCGAAACCAAAGTTGACTGCTCCTGGGGCTGCTCATGCCATCCTTTGCCCGCTGCAAGGTTTTGTTTGAAAACGCAGCTGAAGCTGTGTTGGTCAAAAGATACGGCACTAAATTTTCTACTGATCGGTTTTCGCAAACGGTTCGCAAATTCGAAAAATGCCTCGCTTCCGCATTCACTAGCGGTGGCGGCGAAACAGCTACAAATGCCAGTGAAAAGCGCGCGCTTTTGATATCAGTACAACGTGGGTTAGGAGACTATACCTGTCTTCCTTACGCTTGGGTTTGACGGCTTATACTTGTTCATAAACACAATTGATTGACATCGCAACGAAATCTTACAAAATATTGCAGCAAAACTCTGAAACTTGCTACCGTGAGTATCGGAGCTATGGAGTCTGGATTTTTTGACTGCTGTTTGACTCAAATGAAAATTTGCACAGTATCTGCCACTTACTGTTCAAGTTCCGTGTTGGGCGGACCTGCTATTAAACTTATGAAAATCTGTGTCAGATGCCGCTACCAAACACTTAACGATATTATCTAACATATCCCGAGAAAACCGTGTAGTCACCGAGAAGCGATTAACGAGGCGGCACTAGTAGGGTTCTCCCATCAGTGAAGTCGGATAACTAGAGTCTTGCAAAAAAAATTCTAAACACAAATTGTTTGGGATGACTCAGTTAAACATAAGCGATGATTGCGACTTTGCAACTGAGTCATTTCGCTGAAGTGTAATTAATACTTGACGTATTTGTACTGAAATTTGTTCGAACCATGCTTTTAAGCAACCAAGGTGCATAGATCATGATTCGAACAGACTATAATTCGTGACTTGCGCTCGTCTTTTCAAAATAGTACCTCGCTTATAAACTCCGCAAAACGGAAAGCTTTTGGGAGTTGACTGTGGTCTGTTGATAGGACGGCAACTCTGTAAACTATGTCCATACCTTAGTAGCAACAGTCATCTGCAGTCTCTTTAACGGAATAGCCGCAGCTGTTGCAGCATGCTGTGACTGCCTTTACGATGACAAGATGAAGTTTACTAAACTCTGTGCGTTGAACGGAGCAAGGTTTCCATTCACAGCACCCCACACAACAGCAACAACTGTTCAGAAACGACAAGCACTAGGTTTAAATTGTTTTAATTCCTGTTCCTCTGGTTGGTTACACTAAATTTGTCAAAGTGCAACAGGAATTTACAGCAGAACCTATGCGGCTCTGAAAAGAGAGCAAGTGGTCAATGTCAGCTTCTTCTTACACGCAGTTCGATGGTCATCCGCGATCTGACCCTTCGCTCGGCCCAGAGCTTCGGCAGCTTCCATTTAATCCGACTGCTTTTCGACGAGTACATGTTCTACCTGGTCGAACACCGGGTGGCGCAAGCGACCGGCGAGACGGCGATCGCGGTCATGGGAGATTTCGCCAACATAGCTGCAAGCCATGCCGTGATGGACGGTAAGTCTGCGATTGTTGATTGCGCGAGCTGTTTGGAAGCGCGTATGGCATTGAGTCTCTCTGCTAAGATATTGCGCCTTCACACGTAAACACTGCCCCTTGATGCGGTGTGCTGTCCTCTGATAAAGCATGTAGCGCCAGTGTGTTGGGTGGCTCTACGTATTGTTGACCCTGAATCAAGGTCACGAAGGCGAAATGATGAAATAATAAACCCTGGGGTCATTTACCTTGAATAGCAAATATGAGGTCTGGTTTCGCTTTTGACGACCAAGTTGATTTGAAACACCAGTTCAAATGGCTGTCATATCTTGATCAATGATCATCAACGGAGAAATTTAATAATCGCCGACTGTTTTTCGTTCCACTTTTAATGCGGTTTGCTACACTGAACGTTTTTTGTCGATTATTTTGGGCTACTTTGCATTTATTGACGTGTTGCTCGGCCAGTGAAATTTAGTTGCGTCGTTCGCGTATTCGACGAAACCCTAAATTTGAAACAACAGCTCGTATTTTCTGCAAAACCGCCGCCGCTGACTTTTACACTCACTGTTTCCAGCATCCCCACTATCGCCAGCATCCAGCGCAGAAATGTCCATCAATCCTTCGCCCACCTTCGTCGCCACGGCCCCCATATCGAGCGGAAGCGTCACTAAGCAGGGTACGTTATTTCTTGTTATTTCTTCAACGGTCGTTGATCGAATCATCCAAGTCCGTCCCGTCGCGAGAACCATCGGACTGTTGATGCTATAGCAACCAACGATCGTAATGCTGGCGTCATCGAACCTTGCTTGGACTAGATTCGCTATCAGCAGACTGTGCCTCCGGGCGTTTTTATCGCGACACGCTCGACTCGCCGTTGTCTTGACATTTTTGTGCGCCGACCTACGAAACCTCAAAAACAAGAAAGGTCGTCTCTAGTAAATGTCGAATACCGACGATTGCTCCCACAGAGCGATTCAAACGACACGTTGGGCGACTGTTTCCGCACAGTTGTGCCGCTGAGCGAGTGCCGGTAATGGCTAACACGTTGTTGAGCAAAGCACTGCAGGATATTTTTTCTTAGAATTACTGTCGACCGCGTTCCTGATATAAAGGAACAGCAAAGAAAAGGAGAGCCTTCTATCCAGCTGTCCGCGTTGAGAGTTCCAGTTGAACGCAGAGCCAGTTTTCGCTACTGCTTGGCCATTTTCATGAAGCTCTTTGTTTTTTATTTCTGAAAACGAGAAGTTTGCATTCAGATGCTTAACTTGTCCATGATCTGCGCAGAGAAGGGAGTCAAGCGAACGGCCGACGGGAACGTGAAAGAGGAGAAGGCGGTCGGCATCGTGACGTCACTGGCGAATGGCAAGGCGGCGCTGATCAGCGGCGCCGTGCTCTGCGCGAAGCCGAAAGACAACGCGTAGAGCGGAGCGCGAAACGAAGCAACGCCTTCGCTTTTTCTCAGAGAGATGCGCCGAAAAAATCGGCTGGACCGCTGCTGTTGCTTTTCCGATTCCGGACGACAGCGTGTTGCTTCGGCGATTGTCATCACATGACGGCGGTACTCGGCAGCATCTCACTATAGGCAAAGTACTCGCTTGCCACTTCTGCCTTCTCCTTTCCGCTGCTATCTGCTCGTGTTTGTTTAAGGTCTCAACCAGGACACGCTTCGTCGTTCATCGTCGACTGTGGTCACGTGTTACGGTGCAAGTCCTCGCTCTTGTTGTCATGTTTGCAGAGCATGTCTACACTTTTTGGCTCTAGCCCAGTGGTTCTCAGCCTTTTATGGTTTGTGGCCCCATTCCAAAGACTGTCAACACTTGCCCCCTGCTCATCAATAGGGTTTTGCAATATCACGGAAGAGCTATTTAGTAAAAGCCTCTGCTCGTTCCCCCCGGAGAACCGCCCCGTGGCCGAGGGCCCCGGTTGAGAAACCCTGCTGTAGCCAGACAGCTCAAAATACAAGCATTAGAAGAAAACGATCGTTTCCTGAAAGTTCTAAAAATCGGAAAAAGCTCGATTTGCCAGACGTGTGGCAGATNTCCAGATCGTCTCNTCTCAAACTAAATCAAAACATTTTTAGGCGATTCCGTTTCCTTGGCAACATTTTCATGCCCTTTTGTCAACATTTGCCCAGGCTGNGACAAGCGTTCGTTCAACCAAGTCATCTTGTGCGAAGCAAAATGCACGCCCGTACTACTTTGTCAGAATTATCTATGACGCTTCGATGCAATAACCCACCCCCCCGCAGTTCGCGTTCACTTCTACATTTGGTACAAGCGAGTGCACCACCCACTGCCGCCGTAACATTTCTTGCGTTTTGTTTTCGTACACTTTCTGTGCAGGCGTGTCCGCAGCCTTCAGCACGGGCTCTGAACTGCGTGGCTCACTGGCCCGCTCACCTCTGCGTCGTATAGTTAAAGAGAAGCCTCAGCGAAATAGCCAGTTAAAGTGAAAGCTTTTAAAGTTAACGAACTTTCGGGATTGCAGCAGCAATAAAATTTGCGTCCGGTTTTACGAGTTGCCGAAGTTGATTAAATCTCTGTGCGTCATGTAGCAAACTATGAACCCCGCGCAAAAGCGGTTGATGAGAAAAGTGAATGCGATCTGGCTTGGCCGCCCTGCACCCATGTGCGTCGGAAGGATTTTTACCAGGGGTGGGGGGGGTGGAATGATTTCTCCAGGGAGGGCCAAATGTGATGAAATTTCATTTTTCCTTCTTGAAACTAAGAAAAAGACCTTTTGCGCTAAAAATGTGATAGAAAAATGTCAAATTTCAAAATCCAGGAGGTTCAAGGCCCCCAGCCACCCCCATCCGACGCCCATGTCTGGACCCTATCCATCGTGCTTGTTCAATATGAGCCCGTTCTCATTACCACCGCTCTTGTCGGTCTATCGTTCACCGCATCACGCGCCGTTGTCGAAGGGATTTTTTTGTCAGCGCAATGCAGTGACGGTCGGGCAGGTGTGCGAGGCTCTATTCCATCGCTTCCATGCGTCGATACTCACCACGATCCCCGTGCCTTGTGTATTGTTCGCTTTTCGTTCAGCTCACGATTCTCTTGTTGTTTATCGTTACGTGTTCGGAAATACAAGCGCGACTCCGGCGTTAAAGCGCAGCGCATGAACGGCGTGACGGCGTTTTAATCGGTTTACTCAGGCGCGTTGGCCCGGGGCCATCCATAAAACGAAAAACACTGGTCGCGCGAGGACCTGCTGTTTGCGGCGGGTATTCTGCCCGAAAATCGTGTCTAAACTTGCCAGCGTGCAGTTGCCGAAGTGGACAGCTGCAGTTGGAAGACCAGCGGATTGTCCAAGACAGCCAGTTACTCAGACCGTTTGTTAAGTTCGCACGCAAGCAGCAAAACCAAAAGTAAATCTGGTGCATCGTGCAAAAGTGTAGACATTTCGAGGCCAGAGGTTTGGCTTAAAACGAAGCAGCGCAAGCCTTGAAAGATTACTTACTGTTTGCTTTTTTGGTATGCTACAGGTTTGGTTATGCGCATTTAGCAACTGGAAGTCGTTGCTAATGGTCCATCATGATTTTATGCGATTCAGCTGATAGGAGGAGATAGGTCGCCAGGATGTTTATTGAAGTAGCATNAGGATACTGCGCAGAAGCGACTTTCCTTGGGTCGTAGTACACCTTTCCAGCGTCTCCGGTCGGTTCGTAAAACTATCCGCGATTGGTCGTTTGCTGGCATGTAAGCAGATAGCGTCGTGGCACAAGTCCCGCTCGCCGTTAGCGACAGGATGTATCATTCGGCGTGCTTGAACTATTGCTCATTGGACAGCGTGAACGAGATCATTTGTGGGGAAGTAGCGTTTTCTCACAGTTTTAATTTCATCTTGCTTGGTCAGAGGCTCTTAAGAATCTGGCGGAATCTTGGTGAACGATACGCAGTGACGACCAAAAACTTCTGTTTTAATAACACCCCGCAACAAGGGCAGGTAATGATCCATACTCAGTGGTGGGATTCAAATTTTTTAAGAACAGATTCTCTCATTATCGCAGTCTGCAGAGGCAAACCATGCCAACAACCGGTTCTCGGGATTAACGAAATTCCAAGAACAGGTTCTTGAGAACCGGGCGAATCCCATCACTGTCCATACGGCGTAATTTCAGCACTGATGCCTTCGTTGGACACTGCACTGCAGACCCGCTTACCACATTTTCATGTGATCTTGCTAGAAACAGCCGCAAAACCACTGATTGAAAGGAAACTGTCTCGGCTGGAAATGCCGCTGCAGGTGATCCCGCTGGCCCTAAAAGCATCGTCTAATTTGTGGAAAGCTTCAAGCGCCAACCATGGGTTCAGTATAATTTTCGGTAAATAACCTTTTCCGCCTTTGTCAAAATCGCTGAAATTATAAATATGGTGGGCGGCGTTACTGTTATGAATGAAGTACATACAAAAACAGCAGTCCACAAAGTTCCTTGCCTAGAATTTAAAAAAGTTATACAAAAGGTAGATGCGTAACTGCTGTCTTAGTTGTATGGGAAACTTTTGTCAGTAGGCGAAAGGGAAAACGCTTGTGGGAGTTTTCCTGGTCGGTTCAGCTGGTAGGCGGGTTCGATTCCAGGTCAGGTCATACCGAAGACTTCAAAAACGGTAATTGTGGTCCGTCCAGCCTCGTGCTCGGCATTAATAGGTGGGTACAAGCAGGCCCGTAACCAAAGGGGGCGAAGCTCTCCCAAAATTTTTTTTCACCCCCCGAAAAAATATGTTGGACATAGTTTAAAAAATGTGGGCCCCTCTCAGAAAACTCTTCGCCTCTCCTGATGTCCCAAGCTTGTTACGGGCCTGAGTACAAGGAAACAGTTCACGCGCGGTTTTCCCACTGACTTGCCACCAGTGCGGCATCCCACTACGAAAGCAGCCGCGTGGCCAACGGTGCAAGCAAGCGAAGGTGGGCGCCGCAGATCACTCGTGACCAGTGGCGTAACTGACGGGAGTCAGAAGGGCGAATCGCTCCACCTGGCACGCTAAATATAAAAACTGGGCCCTCAGCTTTTATTTCGGTTTTGTTATCCTTGTGGTTTTCAGTAGGTTGTTGGTTTTGCGTTTTTCGGAGTATATTCCGATGATTTAATGATTTAGGGTTTTAGTATAGCCATCCACTATAGGCGTATGTAGGAGGGTCCAGGGGACCATGCCCCCCAAAATATTTAACATACTCGTATCTAGCTATTTTGTGCTTTGAGAGGCGGTATCCCAAGAAAGTACTGTTGCTAGCGTAAAATCAAACATTTTAGCCCCCCAGAATTTTGGACTGGCTACGACACTGCCATCCACATCCGGATTCACCATCATTTCTCACGCTTATTTTGAGTGTTGGCTAATGGACCACCTACACTGGCAAGCGGGACCTTTTCAGCTAAGTGCTAAGTCTCCCCTCCTGGCTCAAACCTCTGGTTAGTTACGATACTGCTAGCAACACCCCCGAAAGTAGTACACAGAGAGTATAAATGAAACTGAATCACTGCCTGCACGTAGTGCTGGCTGACGTCTCTGTGCTGAACAGTGTTTGCCACTTATTCTTGTGATATGGACTTCAGTCTGAGCTAAACTCACAAACAAAAAATGAAAAGCAGCCTAACCGCACGATGTCGCACGTGACGCGAAATTAGGACTTGTTTTCGAACGTTTTTTGATACATCAGCATCCCTAACAGTGTTGTCCACGGTAGAGCCAACATTGAAAAATTAAAGCTTACTTGCTTTGTACGAGGATCAAAATATGCCTACTGTAGCCGAATGACGAGACGTATTAATAAAATCTTAGGATGGAACACGCCACACGGCCAACCAATGGTTGAGTGATTTCATTTTAGGAAAGTATTTTTCAGAGTAGGCTACAGTGTCAAACATTTATGTGCGATTTCTGTCGCAGCAGCAACATGAAATAGCACTTTCTTTTCTCTAGATATTTTGGACAGCTTCAGCGTATGTCTTGCTATACTTAGTCATTTGTTTCATTCGCCACATGCAAAGGTGAAAGTTCAACTGCGTCATCGTCATTACTGTAGTACATATTCCACACAATGAGTGAAGGGCCGAAAATAAAGATGGGGAGAAACTCTACAGAAATGATCACACGCCTTGGTACAAACAAAAATTGTGAAAAGATTTGTATTGAGATTTCCACAAAAATTACAAAATGAACGGCGATACTGTGGTTCCACATAAAAAAATACAAGAAAAAACGGTTTCACCTTCAAACAGGTGAGAGGAATGCATTCCGCGCTTCTCCCCCTGAATGCGTCACTGCTTGTATGGTATTGACGTTAGTTTCGTCGTTTTTCCGCGCTAAGTCTGAAGAAAAAGGCCTAGTACGGCAAAAGAGATTGTTTAATGCAGCGACATTTTGCTGTTTCAAAGGTATTTGAAAACTTGAATTTAGTGTGAACGAACAATCAATTTAGCTTAATTTTGAATGTCAAATCTACGTAAAATTTAATTTACTCTTACGGAAAACCATTGCTATTGTCACCCACTGATCTTAAGTCTTTTTCTTGTATGACAAGCAGCCCAAAGATGTTGGCCAAGTGGTTTCCTCGCCATGCGGTCTTGTGAGAGCTCTCGACGTATTTCCTGGCATCGACCCTGCCTCAAATTTAATAATTTCAAAATTGCATTGAACAATGCACATCGAAAAATGAAAATCTTTGGTTGCCTGGCTAGAGGCCTTGCTTCCCTAGCTTGTCTGGAAAAGGACAGCATTTCACTTGCTGGCTATTTATCCACCGATAAAAGAAAAATCGTTCTGGCAATTTGAAAAGTGCTGAGAATTTTTGAAAATCAGGCACTGTGTTATTCAGTTTTCCAGCCATGGCAGCATTATGCGCTCAAGAAAGATCGATGCGAAGCAGGGCCGCAACCAGCTGATATTTTTGAGGGGGCAAAATGATTGTAATTTATTGTTGTAGCTAACAATTAAACATGCTTTTGAAAATTTGGGGGGAGGAGCGATTGCCCGCTTGCCCCCCACTCTAGTTGCGAACCCGATGCTAACCTGAATTTCACGTTCACGAGGACGTACAGCAATTTGGCAGTCTATAAAGTGGGTTTCTTGCAAACACAATTTTTTAACTGAACCGTTAACACTCGTTTTCTTCTGAGCGTCTGAGCTATGCTGAAATGCTATACATCGCCGGTATCTCACAAGTGCTTTTGATGAAAACTTGTGTAAAGCATCAAGAGGAACGGAATCGGCACATTGCTCTTCCTATGAATTTGCCCTTGTTTCATTTCATGGAGAGAAAGTCAGGTTGATGAATTTGTCTCATTTACGTAGATCCAGGGGCGTAACGAGGGGGACGCAATTCCCCGGGCGCCGAATCACTATGGGGGCGCCGAAAAGTTCCAACAGTGTCGCAAGCACTTTTTTCAACAGCACATTTGCTTCCGAATGACCTCCGGTTCGAACATGGGGGCGCCAAACTTGTGTCTTGCCTTGGGCGCCATCTAACTTCGTTACGCCCCTGCGTGGATGAATCGTTCGACTGATGTTGCCCTGTTGGTGAAATGAATAAATGAAATCTGCGGTTACTTTTGAATTCAGGCATTTAAATTTTCAGCCATTCCGACGATACTCACCCAATACGGTTTCGTCTTGCGTGTAGGCTTGGTTACCGTGCCCAATCACATTTTCCCTGATATTGTTAAGCTTTTGAAAAACCGCTTGGCCTGGCTTATTGCGGAATGTTTGCTATGAAAATACCTTGCTGTGCCATGATTTCTAAACTAAATGTTGCTTGAGTCATGGTCATAAGGCTTAGTTTGTCCTGATGTACATAGGTGTACTTAAGCAAGGGCAAATACTTTGCATTCCCCGCTTATATTCAAAGTGCAGTATACAAATGCTTTATCAATCATGCGATGGTTTCCCAATTTTAAGTGTCTTTATAAAGTTTAGCGGCAATCACAATTGCTTCATTTATTTATAGTTTCTTCGAAACTTCACATCTACGAAAGCGCAAATACAGTTTTTCACAAATGTAGCAAAGTTCAATAGTCAGTTGAAGAAGGTTTGAACATTAAATCGAAATCATAAGCGTTAACCAAGCATTAGAGCATTTCACTTCAGAGGATAAAAATCATTAATGGTGAGAGGCATGGGCGTCGGAAGGATTTTATCCAGGGGGGGCACTAGGGTATTTTTCCAAAATTTTTCTAGGGGAGGGCCAAAAGTGGTGGAATTTATTTTTTCTCATTAGAAACTAAGAAAGCAACCTTTGTTTGCTGAAATTTTTAAAATCCAGGGAGCAAGGCTCCCTGACCCGCTTTCCGACGCCCATGGTGGGAGGTGTTTTGCCAAAGAATTGCTTGTGGCGTGAAGTAGTGCCTTGGCGAAACATTGATCGTGGTGAGAGATGTTATGATAAGAAATTGTTTGTGGAGAGATATCCGGGTGGAAAACTTTTTATAGGGTAAAAGGAGTCATGAGGAGAGTTGAACGGTATCAACTGTAATGTACATGTTACAACACACATGTACTGTTTGAACGCAATGTGACTTGAGGTGTGCATGTATTTTTGCGGTGAATGAGCATGGAGAAAATTTGAACTTGGTGAAGTAAGATGAAGTGAAAAGTTGTTTGTGGTCAGGTAGGCCGTTGTGAGAGACGGTTCGTGGGGAAAGGTGTCATTATGAGAGTTTTTTGTGGTGGTATAGGTCGTCATGGGAATTTGGTGATGACCGGTGTTCCCTTTAAGAAAATTATACACTGAGCAAATGTTTGTTTTGTTGCGCACTAAGCGCATGCAACTGCGCAACCATGCAGACACGCAGTCAGTGAAGCGTTCCAAGCGGTAGGAGGGTTATGCGATATATATATATATATAAATATATATATGAAGCACTTTGGGCATAGGCGGATCCAGGATTTTTTTACGGGGGGGCTCAAGGACGAGTTCATCCGGATGTGTACAGACTGCATAGCGGTGAAGACCCAACTGCTCAGGTAACTTTTTTTAACAAACACGGTTGATAACCATACACATTTGGCTAAATTGCATTCTCACCATTACCCAGGCTTACTAGCACGTTTACGGAGCAGAAGCGGACCTCCAAAACAATTTAGAAATTATTCTCAAACTTATCTAACCTTAAAAAAGTTACTTGTTGAATGTCCGAAATGTTTTATTATTAGCAAAACAAACACAGGTCC
>JGI24159J19872_10011761_pt1 | contig 11452 bp, 8 predicted proteins | sample Ectturendosymbi4_FD_19872 | JGI IMG/M metagenome (IMG submission 19872) | reverse complement strand
TGAAAACTTCAGCAAAACACTTCGGCCTGGCGGTTGGGCCCTAGGCCTGGCAACATGAGTCAAAATGACCCAAAAACTACTTCACTTATGACTTCACTCACAAAAAATCCGCACCCCCCAACCAAAAAAATTTTTTTCAAGTGCAGACTAGAAGACTGGCTGATTCATTTGACTCCTTGAACAGCTCTCTAGCGCAATCAGCGGAGGAGCTATGGCGTTGGTAAGGCAACCAAAAACTGCTGTTTTTTAGGCCCGAAATCGAAGTACGAATATATCATGCGCCAGCTGTCAAAGTGTTAAGAGTTATGACTAGGGCAACTAATTTTTTTACCTAAAAACTTGAAATTTTGACTTTTTTTTGACCTATAAATTTTCTGCATATGCTACTGCAAAATAATTTAGCCTTAGGTGTTGAGGTTAACCCAGAAGCATATTTATGCACTCTGCTTCAAAATTTTAAAAAATTTGGTTGTTTAACTTTGGGGGTGATATGTTGATACGTACATTAATAACTACAGTAGAGTCAAACCTGAGAACATCATGAAGCTGAAGCACTATATGCATAATGGATTGAGCATTACCAACAAGTGCTGTCAGACCACATCTCTCGCCTACCATGCCTATCCTTCATAATATTCAATCGTCCAGTAGTGGACAAAACAACATTATTACGTCTGAAATCGCAACAAGCCCATTATTATTATAGAATTGTAACTAAACTTGCAAAAGCATATTAATATCTGTTGCTGTAGTTTCAGTAAAATATCGATAAACAGAAAAACTGTGCTGCAAGAAAATTTTGACCTATGATAAATTTTGACCTTTTTTTACCTAATAACTTGGGATTCCCTCATAGTATGAGCATGAAATTTGGTTTGTGGTCGTTTCATAAACTTTAGAAACGCCAGAAAATTTTTGATTTTATTGACTTTTGGTTGCCCAACTAATGATCACTGTTGGAGCAAGTTTTGATACAGCTGTGTGACAAGTGACTGATATGTCTCAGCAAAAAAAAGCAGGTTTGTAACAGAAATTATTTTGTATTCTTTAAACTATCCTATGGGTATTAAACAGTACTGGCAAAGTGTCATGGAAGAAATAAATTAGTGGGCATTTTGCTGTGTGGAGACCCGCAACGCAATTATCCATTATATCTGTAACCCAGCAAAATCTGTGTTTTTCCCAAAGTCTGCTATTTTCATATCAAGTTGCTTGCATAGTGCCGCTTGGTTTAGAATATTGCAATGCGAAATAAAATGCTTTCTCACTAACATTGCAAATGATTGCAATTAACCACATGCAGTAGAGTGTTGTCACATGCGGGTAGCACAAAGAATGTTATACACCAACTCCTTGAGTTCTTCATCCTTATGTTGTCATTTGCAGCTGTATTTCTAATCAACATTTGTCAGTCATTTAAAAGTTTCATCCAATTTACAAAAATGGTCACTGTGAATGTGATTCTTAGAATTCCCATTCTCCCATTGTTGGTAAATAAAAAAATCAAAGATTTGATGTTTTGCATTTCATTGTCATCTTCAATTTCATAAGATGCTGAAAATCAGGTTCCATCATACTATTGATTTCAAACCATCACACTATTGTTCCTTTGTTAGCATGATCTTGAAGTGATAGTGGTCTTTGTTTCTTAGTTAGTCATTGTTGCACTGTGGTTAGTGCATTTACTTTCTCATTTTGTTTGCAGGCGAAACAGTGTAGAAATATACTATGGGTATGATGCAGATATTGACAAATGCTCGGTGGTTTGTCAGTCAATTGATGTTCATCCTCACAATATGGCAGTTGCTTTAAGATATGACAGACTGGCAAAATCCATAGCTAAGGTTTGTAAACAGCTGTACTTGTTTTGTGGTTAACATTCAGCTGTATTATTTTTTGGTTTTTCTTATTGCAATTACTGGCTGATGGAGTTGGTCATTGAGATGTCTGCTACGGATCAGTTAATCATAAGTCAAGGTTAGGCTCAAAGATTGTAAAAACTGCGCTTGCAGCACTGAGATACAAGCTGTTTGAGTATATTGTACAACCAGTTGCATGCTTGGTAACAATAAAAATACCACCAATTGGAATTTTTTCTAGGTCTGTTGCAATATGAGATCGACTGAGAAATCGTAAATGCTGCTGGTTATTCTAATTTGATGCCTAAATTTCAACCACATGTGTTCATCAAGCTGCCGTTTACTGTCACTTAGACGTTGCTGTAAGTCTAAGACAGGGGTCTTCAAAACTATGGCCTGAGAAGCCGTTTCATCCAGCACATAAAGATATATGGTCAACAATAACAAATAACATATTTACGAAAAATTTGTTGATTTGGCAGAATGTAACATATCCTGCAAAATCACATTATGAAAGATGTCAGACCCTCAAACCATTGTGTAATGCCTTATGTGGCCCTTTGACAAGAAAGCTTGGAGTCTGTAGTAGCCAGGAATGTGGAATGGCTATTGTGAAAATTGTGATGTTGCTGATTCAACAAGTTGGTTTGGTAAAATAATCATTCAGTCTTGCATACAGTACTTTTTCTTTTGAAAGGTATGTTAGAACTGATATCGGTCTGTAGTTAGTGGGAATTTCACTGTCTCCCAACTTAAAAATTGGTACTGCTTTAGCAATTTTTAGATTGTTCAGAAGGACACCATCACATATGCATTCGTTTATAACATTTTCTAAAAGAGGCTGTCAGCAAGTATTTTGACAATTTCAAAGCACACACCAGAATATCATTGTGTCCACATGAGTTTTTAGAGTCTAATCCGTTAATGATTGCAAGTATTTCCTCAGGAGTGGTTGGTTGCAAAAAAATAGAATTCATTTGGCATGGTGGAAGATATTTTTTAATATTTGCATCATTAGTTTTAAATGGACCAGTAGGTGTAAAATTTGCCTGTGCCGAAGTAACAGAACTATGATTTAATTAATGCATCTGCAATTAATTTTGTGGATGAGTAAACTCATCCAACTTTTAATCTTTGGGGAAAACTAGATGGTTTTTTTTTTAGATGGTTTGGTTTTGCCCAAAATATCATCAATTAACGTCCAAGTTCTTGGAGTTTCTGCTGTTTTGGGCAAATTGCTCTTCATAGTACTTGCGTTTAACTAATTCCTTGATATGATTGAGGTGGTTTCAAAATATTTGGAACTTGTGAAGTCTGTAGGTAGTTTTGTAAATGTGAAACAAGTAGTCTATGTTTGATAGAAGAGGTGACCCCTTGTGTTGTCCATGGCTTTAGTTTAAGTTTATATTCCCTTCTTGTGTACTTCCTAGCAGGCATGTGTGTATCTGCAAGACTTTTCATGGACCTTACAATATAATCAAATTTTTCATTAACATTCCATTCTGAGTATTGTATTGGCCACGAATCTAAAGTTTCATGTAGATCGCGGTCAAAAGTAATGACATCAACATTTCTTGTATCTCTAAAGAATCTTTGTTTGACATCTCTTTTTAATCGAGCTTTACTCACAGTCAGATAAAATGGATAATGATCACTAATATCATGCAGCATGATGTGGGACTTTATTCTAGTGGATAAATTGTTTGTATATATATGGTCAATACGTAACTCTGTTTCGTTTACCACTCTGGCTGGTTTATGTACAACTGGGTAGCAGCCAAGACTACATAATGTATCTGTATACCAGTTTTTTTAAGGCATATTAGGGACCCGATTCAGGTCCCTAAAATCAGAGAAAATCAAGTCCCTTCCTAGAATCAGAGAAATTGGGTCCCTACAAATCCAAACAGAGTTCCTAACATTTTCCTTAAAAAAAAACTGTATATACTGTTGTATTCTGCTATCATTTGGTGCCTAAGTAGATTTATGTTAATATTGCCTAGTATATAATACGAATAATCATTTTTTGCGATTTTTGTGATTGTTTCAGACAATGATTGAGAAAGCTCATCTATGTTGTATTGAGGGTGTCTGTACACTATTCCGATTCATGTATTGACCTTGTTTTTTCCCAAAACGCAACACCTTTGTTAAAAAATTGAAACGTTTTTCCCAATATTTGTGTATTTTAACGACACTTGGCCAACACTTGTTTTTATTGTGTCGTTACCATGCGTACTTGATAGTTAGTATAATTAACTTTACCATATTTTGAACCAATTTAAACTTTTGCAAATGCATTTGGAACGTCATTTAATTTTTACATAGCTAAGGATGATAGAATGATCTCAACGTCAAACCTGCACACATTTTTAGCTAAATCTGCACACGTTTAGATAAATCTGTGCATATTTAGCTACAGTGCCGTAGCAGCCCAACCCAAAATGCTTACAGGGACCCCCCTAATGGTGACTTATAAAAAAAAGTTTTCCATGTTAGGCTACATCTCGAGGTTGAATGGCCTTCAAAACAAAATACCTAATTGCAGACACAATTTTGGTAGAACCAGGCCCGTAACCAGGTTTCAAGGTTTGGGGTGAAAATACATTTTAGGGGGAAATAGTTTTGTCTTTATCATATGTTTAAAATAAATTTTTCTGAGCACAATAAAACAGGGGGGCACAAAAAATATTTGGTGGTAACTGCCCCAATAAATCTTCAAAAGTTCACTTCTAGTTACGGTAGTAGGAGTTTTGCCACATGTGAGTTTTTTCCACTCAGATCTGTTTTTTTTTAGTCGATGTGGGTGTTTTGGTTTTATTATGAAAAATCACATTAAATCTGTGTTTTTTAAAGTGATAAATTCTTCAGCAACTTCAACTAAATTCATAAGCAACATCAATGTGTTCAATAATATAAAGATGACTTTATATTACAGTGTTTGCATGCACACATCAGGTGAGAAAATACACATATCGGATGAAGCAGAACGTGTTCAATCAATTTCATATTCTCATATAAGATCATTGTCAGGGTTATATACAGTGATGTGTTTAAGGGAAGGCAACTGAAGCACTTGCCTCTAGCCCCCCTATTCAGGGGCTCCCTCAAGGTAATTCTTGCGTAAATATTCCTCACGTTTGGTGAAAAATTAATTATCCGCTTGTATAATATTTTCCGAACCACATCATAATTCAATACTCTGCCTTCAAAGGAGCCCCCAAGAGTAACTGCAATGTTTAGCCTAAGTATAGGCGCTGCTATGCTTTACAAAGACCCCCAGCAACAACTGTAATATGCAGGTACTCTGCTTTCCAAGGGCGCCCAGCAGCAACTGCATTGTGTAAGTACTCTGCTTTCAAAGGGACCACAATAGCAATTGTAATGCGTAAGCCCTACACTTTCAAAGAGGCCTACAATAGAAAATGTAATGCGCAAGTAGGCTCACTACACTTTCAATGGGGCCCCCAATAGCAACTGTAATGTGCAAAGTACCTTGCTTTCAAAGGTGCCCAACAGCAATTCTAGTAGAAGTAGGCTACTTTGCTTTCAAAGGGGCCCCCAACAGCAGTTGTAATGTGTAATACTCTTGCTTTTAAGAGCCTCCCAACAGCAGTGGGTAATGTGTCCCCCAACATCAAAAGGGCCTTCCAACAGCAGTTTTAAAGGGCCCAACAGCAATTGTAATGTATAAGGAGGTTACTTTGATACTTCGATTTCAAAGGGCCTCCCAACAAAAGTTGTAACCTTGCGTTCAAAAGTGCCCAAACTTACTGTATGGTATAAGCGCTTTTCTTTCAAATGCCCCCCAATCTCACTGATTTATAGTGCTTCATATGTCAATGTGGGGGGTCGAAGCTTTCTACAGGGAGGTAAGTGGTGACAGGACTGAATTTTGGGCCCCTGTGACAGCATGCCCCCTCCAATTGGGGGGTATGGAGTGTGGCTGATACGGCTCTGTTTAGCTATATCTGCACCATTTAGCTAAATCTGCATGCATATATGGTGCTGAAGCNTGTCGGCCATGATGGAAAGCATGGTAACCTGCCTCAAGAAAAACTTGGTTTTCTGTGTCAGTAATCCAGGCAAAAACTAGACTACTGCGAGGCATAAATACCCTGGCGTTGTTTAAAGCAAGGTGGTTTCAGGTCTAAATAATACTGTTTTGATTGTAATATTGGTTTGTGTAGACGATGGACGACAGTAAACTTGTGGTGGTGGTCTTAGTTTTAGTGCCATTGTTTTGGGCAAAGTTTCAAAGAGGGTTGCGTCAAGTGTTAAGTCTGACCATTCCCACTGTTCTTAACCATACGCAGCTCAGCCCCTTCAGGTGCACAAAGAGAATGCTCTCACAGAAAGAGCACATTGAAACAAGGCCTCCTAAAGAAACACTTGAAGCAGTAGGGTTTATTGTGATAATGCTGCTAAAGTGATCAGGTGTGTTGCGGATGTTATTTTCGGGCAATAACGCCTAACCGAACAGTTCCTTTCGATGCGCTTTGTCTAAGAGAGCGTTTTTCTCTTTACAATACAGTGCTCGTCTCCAAGCGAGCCCTTCGGGTAAAAACTGTGTTTCACGGTAAGCTTTTTAAATTTAGAGAAACCTCGTGAGACACAAAAATCTCATCCGTTTGGTATTTTCACTATTTTTAAGGAGGGTTTATTGCCCACTTTTGTCTCCTACCCTTCCATTGAAACACAGTTTTTACAGTGGGACAATATTTCTACTGAACAAAATACACAAACTAAAATAATAGTCTTAACGAAAAAGAAGTAAACAGATTGTTTTCTTACCAGATTTTAATGCATTCAAGAGGACTAACATCAGTGTCGGAATAAAAAGTAATGGCAAATCCGATGCGTGTAGAAAACGAGCATTTAGCAAACAGGAAATCAAAAAAGTTGTGCGAAAAGTACAACTGCAGTTTTAGTGGTAATACGTCTCTGGTGATTATTAGCTGTGTTATGGAAAGCACATGTCTTGTCCTTGTAAAGATTTAAAAACAACTATTGGTAAGTAGGAATTCATTCCAAAGTTCGACAAAGGACTAGGTGGCATCTCGGACCTGGCTTAGTCACGTCTTGGTGTGAAAGTCTTGGTTTTTTTTGCTGAGATATTTCAGTCATTTGTCCCATAATATTATTAAAACTCGCCATAACAGTATTCAATAGTCCATAGTTTTGGACGGTATGACCGAAAAAAACTAGGTGTGGTGCTAGCAAAACTTTCAGTTGCTGAAAATCATAAGGTATTCCGAGTCCTCCCAGGGCTGCTGCCCCCACTATCCTCCGCGGATGTAAAGCGAGTATGAAAATAGATGGTGCACAGGGACGTTTGCTAAAAAAGTCTAGGGGGACAATCTTTATTGTTTGCGTTTCGATGACGTCACCATGTTCACTCAACCGTAGTACGACCTTTTTGTTTGTAAAATTGGCAAAATGGGGTGCACATTATGGAATTGATATAATTTGGTGACCGTGCCCCCACTTGGCTACACCTATGGTTGTGATATAGCAACTAGTAGTATATACAAGTATACAATGGTGCTATATCTAGCACTTGGCACTGTATTTAATATGAAAACACATTAATTCTGAGAGTTGGGCTTAAATAACACAATTATGCTCAACAATTGTGGTAAATAATTCAAATTTGGTCTGTTCCGATGAACAAAATTTACTGCTACTAACAATCACCACATAGATTAAATCAAAAACAAACCACAAGATCTTTTGGTAATACTAGCAGTGCAACCAGGCGTGTAGTCAGAATTTTATTAGGGCTGGGGAAGACAACAACCAACCAAGTGTCAACATTTAAATATTTTTAATGCTCCTTGCTTTTAAAGCATCNTCCATGAAACGTGCATGTTTCTGGCGTTTTCTCCTGAACATATGTGTTCAGATTTAATCCGACAAATAAAAAGTCTGCTTCCATTGAATTAACAAGTTTCATAAGTCTTGATAGTGAAGTTCCAAGCATCTACCTTGGATCAATGCCATCATTTGCTCATAAGCCTGTCTTGCATAAGTGCTAGTTAACCTCTCAATGCCTGGTATTGCACTTGAGCATCGCAGCCACCCTTACGACTGCGCTTATTCTATTTACACGCTTCTGATACACACCAACACAGCACGTTCAACCGAAGCCGAGCAGCGGCTTTGCTCTGAGGCACTGACTTCCGAAGTAGGCCTTCTACAAAACTTCCACACATATAAGAAGTGGACCCTGTTGTCAATGGAAAAGAAATCCTTTCTTAGCAAAGAATCAAACACCAAGAAGATCTTACAGAGTATGTACTTCGCCTACGAAGTAGGCATCATCAGCTCTTATTCCTATAGAGTCCATATATAGAATGGATCCCGTAATAGAATGTATCTCGTTGTCATCTAATTTTTCAGCGATTAATTCATGTATGTAGTTGATAACCGTAAATGCTAGAGCAGCTATGTCCAACCCAAATGGCTTATTGGGCCAAAAAGTATGTGACTATCTTGACCAGGGCTGCACATTGAATGACATATTATTAAGGGCCGCACATTGAATGGCTTACTTTAATCTTGCAAACTAAATACTGAAAACACTGAAACTAATATACTGAAAGTGTTCAAATCGTAACTGCAATGGTAACAGACGCAAAAGTGTCACTTGAGACCACCTGTATCAAAAATGTCAAATTCAAAATTATCAAAACAAGGACAGGTGTCAGTACGTAGGATACTTTTACTACAGCGAAAACCTAAACTGGGCCCGACGCGGCCGCGGGTTGGACATAGGTGCGCTAGAGTCTTCAATGCGTTTGAAAAATGTGTAGATTTTGATAATCCGTAAGATCTTTTGGCTATTTTCAACCTATTCAGTAAAACTTTGTAGTTATTTAACCTTCGTTTATATTGTTTGATGATACTTTGCTAAATTAAACTGACTTCATTAAAATATAAGATGGAATCAAACTGTAAACACAATCGTAATCCCAGTATTACAAAATGTATTGACCACCCACGCTCAGCTGCATGTAAAGATAGCTTAGCACTGCACGTAATTAAATTTGTATAAATCACGGGCTTCTCGAAAATACAGTAACTTTTCCGTGGAAATTGAAGCCCTAATGTGAAAAAATTCAAATTTAGTTTCATTTTAATCACATGTGCTTTGCCAACGAGAGATTGCAAGCTCAGGGATGGATATTAGGGAAGGATTACGAAGCAGTCGCCTCAGGCCCCTCTTTTTCAGAGATACCGTGCCCCCCTCTTGAGAACTTTGCACCATTGTTTAGTTAAAAAAGTTACGTACCACTCGAGAGACATATTTTAAGAAGCTCTGAAACAAGTCATGTTTTTCAAAATAAAGCAAAACTTACGGCAAAATGTGCCATAGGAGGCTGCTTTCAAATATGTAGCTGCAAAACTACATAAAGGGTCCCTTTATGAGATAGCTTGCCCCTAAATTTTAACATCCACTCCTGTGCAAGCTATCTCAGTATCTGTAAGTAATGGCAGTGCCAATTCCCTCAACACTTGGAGAATAAAAAGCATCTTGCTGCTTATGTTAGATTTTGATGCTGACTCTTCTCGCTGCAGTTAAATGCTTTCAAATAAATTACTGTAGGATAGGTTGGCAATTAACATCAGGTGAAAGTTGAAAAACTGAGCTTATGTACAGCAGGTCGGAGTCTAATATCTTGAAAAAACTGATTTTTTACTTGCCGGCAAGGTAAAGGGAAATCATTGATGAAAACGTTAAGGTTCCACATAATTGTGATTGAACCGTCACAATCATGGGCGCAATTTTGTTGTAAAATGTGGGGGGGACAGCTCAGTGTGAAACCAATATAGTCATCGGGTCGATGCAGAAGTGACGTTTTGTATATACAGATTTCCAGTCTTATTTCTAGAGGTGTTTTGGGAGCAACACTGATCACGCTTTGTTTTGTCCTTGCAGATGATTTACATATTAATATAGGCTACTTAAATTTGTTGCTGGACACAGTGCTGCAGTTCAGTCTGCTTCCATTAATATCGTATTTAGATGTAATCAAGCACAGCAATATAGTAGAACACATCATTTGCGTTTTATCAGAGTTGTCAGTTAGAGTGCACAAAATGTTGAACCACATTGGTCGCACGTGCATATCACTCTTACAGTAGAATTCTTCAGTTTTCGTCCATTTTATAAGAAGTGTGGGTTACAGCGCGATTTTATGTCTTGTTCAAGTCGCTTAACGTTACAAAGACGATAAACATTTTCCTGCACATTTCCGTTTTTTAAAGAAGCTACAAATCTTTTTAATGCTTCTGGGCATCATGCATGCAGCCTCACCCCTACCAAAATCTCCATTGATATCCTCTTACCAGCAGCAAAAACACTTGGCCTAAAATTAGCGTAGCCTACTTCACAAAATGATTTCATCGATTTTTACTGTTGGTAGGTGGAGGATGTATCCTTTCAATCTCCCCTTGTTGGTCCGTGCCCACATACCCACAGAGAGTTGTAAAAGGGCCTCATATTGAAGCCTGAACCCGGTCCGAGCCCGAAATCGCAAGCCCGAACCTGGCCGGAGCCCGACATTTATTTTTAAAGCCCGATTTAGGCCTGAACGCCAGATATACCGAGGGAGTTCAGATACGCGCATTGCGCAACTGCGGAGTAACAAAAAACGTTGTGTGCAGGTGTAGTTGCAGGTACACGGCTTATCACACTGAAAATAGCAACCACCTTGACCAAAACATTGCCATAATCTGGCACAAGCGTAGCATGTAGTCAACGATAATACTGCGGAGTGTGGAATATAATGTTTCTCAAGAAAACAAAAAAACATATCTACGATGGCGCTATAGGCACAAAAGAAACTTGCTAGGATAGTGCTTTAGATATGAAAAGCCGACTTGTAGGCTTCTTAAAACAAGCCAAGAGTCGTGTGACGGATCGATCTTTTCGACGCAACGCCATCGCGTGCTAATTTCCTCACCGCTGTCGCCTTCTCAAAAAGAGTGTGAGCCTAATCCCAGCAGAGAATAAAAGAACGCAGCTGTGTTTGCAAACAGAATTAGCTGAACAAAATCACTTCACTCACAGAAGTTACCTCGGTGAGCACAACAAATCTACGTCACGCAAGAAATAGTCGTTACTCTTAATGTTATACAAGAGTTTTGTATCAAGTTTCACCTTAACACGAAAAGAATGTCCAACAGAACTAGGTGTGATGTATCTGTAAAGCAAATGTTTCGCACTTGGATGAAAACAATGCTGCATTGTGGGTTTGGTTAAACTCAAGAAAATCAGATAACTTACGAACGAACCAATGCATTCAGCACAGGCACAAAGTGTAGGAGTCAAGGGGAAAATATTATTTGGATTTGTAAATAATGCTACTTCTCCAACGTTTTGATTCAAATCCTGTTCACTAATGGTTGAAAACGTCTTTTGCTAAACTCCCCATCCCAAAACTAAGTGTCCACAATAGTGCTGCTATTTGTCTTCGGCAAAAGCTTCGCAGAGATTTGCCTGAAAATCTAACTTCCTAACATTACAATACACTAGCGTCATTAAATTATACGCTGTCTGTTTCTAATTACGTGGTAACGAACGTTGC
>JGI24159J19872_10011760_pt1 | contig 11452 bp, 9 predicted proteins | sample Ectturendosymbi4_FD_19872 | JGI IMG/M metagenome (IMG submission 19872) | reverse complement strand
GTAGACAAGAATCGCCGCAGTTAATAGAAAGGAAGACACAGGTTGATACTGATGCTCAAGAAACAAGTAGAGCTTCCAAGTACATCTCACAAATGTTATGTATTTTTTTGGTCTTTGCCACGTGGAGAGAAACTGTGTAAGATGCAGCCACTATTGCCTTTGAATGGGTCTGAAATTGTCCTATACTGTCCAATTTTATTTTTTTAAGCTGCATGCTTTCATTTTAAAGAAGCTCCTCTTTGTCAGTGAATTGCGGGTGGGTGTTCAAAATATGTTGCTTCTTAATACACCTTCATGGAAGCATTAGAGATGGCATAGGCGTAGCCAGGGAGGGCCAAAGGGGCCATGACCCCCCCAGATTTTTGGGAAATATAGTTATTTTGTGCTTTGAGAAGCATTTTTCCAAATAAAATAGTGTTATTCGCATAAAATCATACATTTTGGCCCCCCAAAATTTTTGGGCTGGCTATGACACTGAGAGACGGTTTTAAAACAAATGACACATTGGGGCAACTGCTCATCAACTCTCTGGAAGTGAATCCATAGTTGATAAAAGTATCGTTGTATTTTCTCTTAACTGTAGCCATTTTTTTCTCTGCAATTGAAATAGGTTGTTTTTCTAGCTTTCTTGCATAATCTGGACAAGCCAGAATAGCAGCACGAAAAATCCTACTGTTACGTCACAAAAACTTGGTTACAACACGAGACAATAAATATCACTATGTAGAAACCAGTCTGAAAATACTAGATTACTAGAAGAAATCGTAAAAAGCTAAAATGAAAGCAAATTACAATAACAAAGCTGCAACATTGTTTGTTACATTTATAATTCAAAATGTTTAGGTTCAGCTAATTACCTACCTGCTGCCCTGTCATTACCCACTTGTTAAGAACCCATGACATAGACTGGAAGTTTCTTGTGCAGTGAAAGGAAACTTCATAGAAATTTTAAATCTCTGTGATAGTATACTTATGCAAATTGCATGTAACAAAAAGCTCCTGATTTGCACACAAATAGAAATGAACAAAAGCATGATGCTCATCTAATTTTGCCACACTGATATATGAAAGAGTGGCTGAATCAGAGTGATTGCTTTAACATCAACATATGATATACATCATTCTTTCTGAATGGGCCCAAGAGGAAACATTCAAGGTATAAATTGCTTTTTATCATAGGAAAGGTGTAACAAACAATATATAGTTTTACATGGTGCAATACCCATACTCACGACCAACGGTAACTGGACAGTGATTGCAAGTGCATATTCCAAATATGAAAAAGTTGCTGGCTGCATGGAAACAAATTTGTGATGCGGATTACAAATATAAAACAGTTGCAAATTCCATTCAAATCAAATTGAAACGCAAGACCATAATGTTCAATGTTACTTTTGCCTTACTGGTGCAGGATTTCTGGTCTGGAAATGGAGCGATCTCTTCCTTTCAAACACATCTTTGTCAAATGTACGCTTGGTACTCAAAAACAATGAATCTTTGTGTTGGCATACTAATGCAGATTACAAATACAAACTTTTTGGGTTGCATTCAAATTTTATCATAATGCAAGTCAGTAATGTTCACCTAATTTTGGCAGAACTGATGTGCCATAGAAGGGCTGAAATGGAAGCTATCTGCTCCATATATATATACTTCAAGTTGAAATTCATATTAGACAGCTTGTTGCTACTCTACCAGCAAAATATTTATATAAATATCATAATACTTTGAGCACACCATTTATGTCACTTTTCTGTGTGGTGATAAATTTCTTAAGCTTTTTCCTGACTTGAAGACCCAAAGTGAGCTCAACATCATTGTATCCACTCTTTGTTTATGAACTATGCAGTTTCTTTGCATTAGCTTTCTGTGGGTGTCTTTTCACCAAGATCTCCTTGGATTTCAGTGAATAGTTGTTCTTGTGCAAGCACTGTTTGAAATTGAACTTGAAATGCAATCAAGCAGTGCAGTTGCACTGATTGGATTTCAATCTGTGCAGTTGCAGACTGCAGTACATTAATATATTTTGGCATTGTCTTTTTTATCTCTAAGTGTTCCTTTCTTGAAAGTTTGTTTGCTTTAGTCTTTCGTTTTGCACAATTTTTGTCTGAATTGTTTTTCAAATGTTTCTACTTATCATGATGCCTGTGAACATTTTTTACGGCATGTACACAGGTAGTAAACTTGTTGATATTTCTTGCTGATGCTCGTCTTACTAAAACTAGTTGGAATTGTTAACAGCACCAGTGGAGAAAATAGGAAGCAGTAGGTTCAATAGCTGTCATGGGTGTGAAATGTGGGGACAACCTTAGTTGCAAGGAGATATGCTGTGTTAATCTTGACTGATGTTTACAACTCTAGTATCAACTTCAAAACAGAGCCTGATTCCTTTTAAAGAGTTTACTCTGAATCTGTTTTTTTTTTGACTGAAACATTGCCATCAGTTTTTGTCGAGACGCTTTGGTCACTGAAACATTTTGGTAATTTGTCACACAGTTGTATTAAAACTCACCATAAAAGTGTGTTTTAGCCTATATTTTCAAACATTCTAACCGAAATGACTATTTTTTTGGTCATTACAAAAACGTTTCGGTCTATGACTGAAAAAAAACAGCTCTGAATCCACTGGTATCAAAAGTGTTAACATAGTTTGTGTTTCGCAAATACATAGCATTAGGATGTTTGCAATTTGACCTTGTGCAGACTGTGCTCAAATATGGTAGTTATTTTATTTTCATTACAGTCAAAATGTATTGGTAATGTGTTTAAGTAATTGTATGAATCATTTTTATAATGGCTTTGGATTCTGTGGGCAAAGATAATGACATAAAGACCAGATTTCGAACACGGGAAGGAATTTATAAACAAATGCCCATTTCTGAGTACTTTTGCAGCAAAAGAGTTCCATACATAAACCAAGTATGTTATTGATTCTTTTATGTTGATTGTGTGCAATTACCTGTAATTTATTGCTTTTTGATGAATTCTTACTGCATGTTGGTATAACATTTTCAGGTATGTTATTATTTTGTACTAGTGATCCATAACAATGCACATTGCACTGGGTGATTTCTGTTTTTTGAGAAAACTTGGTGCAAAATTGTTGCTTTCACTTCATTATATAATTTAGGTTTAGATTATCTATTTAGGTGGTGCTCTGAACCTTAGTCATAGTCATGTTTAATCAACTTTATTAGCATAAAGTCTAGGTGCTCTTTGATGAAAAGTAGGTCTTCATTATTTATGCAGAATTAATGTTTTGCATGTCAAATTAAATAGCCCTCTACAAACGCATACAAGTTTTCTAGCACCTGGTGTAGAGCAATATATTAAAATGTTTACTTCCTAAATTGTAAGACTAAATCTGAACTTTTTTATTGACTTCTGAATGGACTTGTTTAGAACATGTCAGCAATTAACAGGAATTCAAAAGTGTGGATTATGTAGTCATATTGAATGGCAGTGGAATCATCCAAAATAATAAGTATTGAACGACCTTAACACCTTTGAAGCCAGTTTGCTTTCTGCTTAAATCCAGCAGTTTGTACATGTCTTTGTGTAGGCATAACTCTGGCACCGATTGTGTTAGAGAGCTGTTCCAACCCTTAAGAGACTCGGAAAGTCTTCGAGTCAGCAATGAAAAAAAACTGGTTTTGGGTTATGAATTTTTTGTGAGTGACATCATAAGTGGAGTAGTTTTAGGCCTTTTTGGCACTCTTCATCTGGCTCTGGGCCCAAACAGCTAGATGGTAGTTTTTCACTCAAGTTTTTATTGGAAACTAGGTTAAATCCAAGTCTTTTGATACTTGGGATGGCTTGCTGGGGTTTTGGATTCAAAAGTTATGACATAAAAACAAGAAAATAAGTTATTACCCTTAGATAATTAATTATTTTGCTTATTTCAGGCCATAACTTTTGAACCAGAAATGCTAGAAAGTTGATCTAAGGCTAAAAAGACTCAGATTCTAGTCTAGTTTTCAATGAAAACTTCAGTAAAATACTTCCAACTAGTGGTTGGGCCTTAGGCCAGGTAACATGAGCCAAAATGGCCAAAAACCTACCTCACTCATGACGTCACTCAGAAAAAAGCAAAAACCAAAAATCTTGTTCCATGCAGACTCGAAGTCTTTAAGTCTTTTGTGGGCTTGAACAGCTCTCCAGCACAATCAGCTGTTAGGAGTTACGCTGTTGCAAAGACATATGATTTATGGTTGATTTTAGGCTGATTTGTAAGTATGATATATTTGTATGTTGGAAGCGAATGTGTTAGTATTTTAGAGTTATTTATTGTACACAGGTGTGTAGTGGGAATGCACCAAAAAATTAACTGACAACCGTATTTTTCAGACCATCAGACGCACTTAAATTCCTTTAATTTTCTCAAAAAGTGAAAGTGTGCTTTATAATGCAGTGCTCCTAATGTTTGAATCTGGTTGTGCTTTCTCAACTAGGAACGTTACAAACCAACAATTGCAATGAGCAGCACATGTTCCATTAGTAGCTAACACATACCTTAATGTTGAAGCATAGATCGTATTACTCTGAGGCTACTGCACACAGAGCTATATGATATTACTTCCGAAAAGCTCCTGACTACATTGGCACACACCAAATCAAACACGTGCATAGCTTTTAGTTTATTCTGTGTGTGTCTAGCAGATTAGGCATGTGTGACAGATTGAACTCCATCATATGCAATCAGCCATGTTGCACCTTAAAATCCAGTGCGCCTTTATGTATGTAAAAAGAACAGCTGACATTCAAAAATAGAAAGTGCACCTTATGGCCTGGAAAATATGGTATGCTAAGTTTCTAGCAAGAGTTGCTAGTTTTATTCATTTGTGAGGCGTCTATAGTTGCACAAAGAAAATCTGAGTAAAAAGTCATATCCTGAAGCCAGGGTACTATGAAAAAGTGTGGGAACAACATTCCTACATGTTCCTGCCCCACTACACCCTTGGCAGTACACCACTTTTAACTTCTAATGTGCTTTTAAGCACACTAGTATCTTTTTAAGTTATGTATTTTTTCAAGTGTTTTATGCTGCATGCTGATTAGGTTGCAGAAAAACTACTGCTTACTTCTTGCTTGTACCAAACAATGATCATTAATTTTATATGGTATTTTTGCTTGTTGCTTTGTTCTGAGCAGCTTTCTGCAGAACGCATTAGCACTTCAGTTGTTGATGCTATTCCTTCTTTCATATACATGAACAGGAATACATGTTGGTCAGAACTTTGATTGTGTAACGTATTCCAAAATAGCAGGTTTGTCGACCTCATCTGTGGCACGGAGTTTTGAATTGGGTGCAGTCATGCAAGATGTGGTGTGCAGTCTGCACCTTGCCGCATTCACACAAATCTGAGTCGCACAGGCCCATTAATTTCATGTTGGCTGCAAATCGGCCAACACCAGCCTCAGGTGATTGAGCTGAACCCAGGCATTTCTGGGAGGTCGCAACCTGGTGGTCGTGGGCCGAATGCAGGAATGAAGGATTAGAAAGCTGCAGGGATTGGTGTGGTTGGTTCTCCATTAATTGACAACAATTCCACAAAAGAGCATATAGGTTTCCTAGAGCGGAGACGTTTAGGAGAAGGTTTTAGGTGCAGAGTTTTGTGTAGAAGATGTTTCGGATTGAGGACTTTGTAAAGTTTCAAGAATGAAACACTGCGCCTTGTCTCAGATGGGGTAATGCCAGATAGAATGGGCAAGAAGGAGGAGGGAGTGCTTCATAGGCAGCCAGTGATAATGCGCATCGACTTGATTAAAGGTACATCAATGTGTCTAGTATGAGTGCTGCGGCACCACACTTGGGCACAGTACTCTGCCGGAGCAAATGCAAGTGCCAAGCAAGAGGTTCTTAGAGCTTTGAAGGAAGCTCCCCAACCGACACCGGCCAGTTGCTTGATGAGTGCCACTCGTGACNAAACGTTCTTCTTGAGTGTGTGTAAGTGTGTCCTGAATGACAGAGCTTTCCAAGCATATGCCGAGATATGATGGATGTGAGTCACACTTCACTGTTACATTGGGTTTTAATTTGACATTGAGTTGATAGTTGGCTGAGTGGTTCTTCAGGTGGAAGACGGAGCACACAGTTTTCTCAACTGAGAGCCTGTGTTTCCACTTAGTCAGGTCAGTGTTAACAACAGACATATCATGTGATAAAGCAAGTTCCGCTTCCCTAAATGTGGGGGCTGAGACAGTCAGAGCGACGTCATCAGTGTACATGTACCGCTTGGCCCAAGTTTCCAGAAAATCTGCTGTGTAGATGTTGCACAAACAAGGGGCGAGAACAGATCCTTGTGCAACTCCGTTTTTGGTTCTGAAAGGGGCGACATGCTATTGCTGAAATTGCCACATGGACATTTCATCCTGATCCTGTTGTGTGCCATCATAATCCATTTTTTAAATCTAAACAAGTTATCTGCCACATCAAGGTTGCATAGTGACATGTGATGTATCGTATTATTTTTGATTTTCAGAGTTCATTGCAGTATGTCTAGTGACACTTTATTAAAGACTTAATCTGTTGGTAATCACTCACTTCAACATTTAATACAAACTATTCTGGCTAATCACACATTAGTTGAACGCATAACCACTTTATTGAATAGGATTCTGGAATCCAAACCATTCATAAGTTAAAAAAATAATTTGGATATCGCATGTTTTCAGTTCAACTGCCTGTGAACCGGTTTTGGTCACTTCTGTGGCCAACATATAAACAATAGGTCTGTGTGGCTCAGATTTGTGTGAGTGTGGCAAGGTGAAGGTTGCACAACATATCCTGCATGACGACAACAAATTTTAATCTCTGTATCACATTTATGAGATGGACCATACTGCACTTTTAGAAGATACTGTCAAATCAAAGCTCTGACCAATATGTTCCCATGTGCTATGCATAATCATGAACGAAGAGGCATAATGTTCAATCACATAAACCAGATATTTGCATATAAATGTTTTCATTTGTAGATTTTTATTGCTTGATGGCATATTTTACTTAAAGAGTATAAATGAGCTCTTCAGTCCTCAGTATATGAAGTTGAATGCTTTTACATCCACAACCACAATGTAAAACACAAGTTTTTCCAGTTTTAGTTCCTAGGTTTTTAATCTGGCAGTCTTTCCAGTTAGGAAGATCTCCAATGTGTTGGTGGTGATTCGGACAAAACTTAACAGGGCTATTTTTGAGGGGTCAAGCTCGTTGTTGCCGGAGCATAGGTCAGTCTCACAACTAAGCAACCTTTTGTCTCGAGGTTGCCAAGCCTAAGCAAGGCGAATTAAAAGGCTCTCACCACTTTGTCTGCTAATAACTCTCCAGTAATACTCTAAGTTGACTGCTTCTTTTGATTATATACAGATAAACAACAAAAACTCCAATACGAGCGTGAAGTCAGAAACATGTAACTTTAAACTGTATTATGTAGAATGGCAACAAACAAAAGCATCGAGCGTTCAAATGCACCACAGGAAACAGCGACCAACTGCGGTTATGTAGGTTTGCAGGCTATGGTGTCAACGGTCAGACTGTTCGCAAACAAGTACATTATGTTGCATCACAAATGCAATATTATTGGGAATTACGCAGTAAGAATGCACAAAACATTAAAGCACTATTGTGTCCTAAGAATGCCCCCTTCGAGAAAGAGGTGTGGATAGGTTCACAAGAGCTGACACGCAAAGCATAAACCAACAATAAAAGGTTAAATGATGGCGCTGTGGGGAAGTAATGATTTTTTGCATTTGGTTGTATTGGTGCTTGCAGAAGTTGATGCACTTAGTCATTTAGATGTGGATATTGAACACACACCAAAGAAGCACGTGAAAAATGACACACAGCTGCGAAAAAAATGGTATCGGTTCTAAAGACTCGGATTTTAGCCTGGTTTCCCTAAAAGCTTAGTCAAATAATCGACTCTTGCTGTTAGCACCCAGGGCCCGGTGACCTTGGCCAAAATTGTGTACACCTATCCCTATTATGATGTCTCCCACATACAACCAAAATCCAAAACTTTCCAATCTTATTCAGTCTAAACTAAAAGACTTCCCACATCTTTAGGGTGTTTGAACAGGTCTGTAGCTGAATCAGCTGACGAGTTAAGGTTGTGCAACGTGACACAAGAAAAGTGGCTCATTCGTGATTTTAAAGTACAGGTATATCATGCAGCAGCTCCCAATGTGTTAATGAAGCATTGTTAATAAATTTGCAAACAGCTATCTAATCAAGAAAAAGAAGACTGAACCAGAGATGCTGCAGTGCACAGTGTTTCAAGTAGAGCTTGGTCGATGCATAGGCATGCATATTGGCCCGATATTGTGATGTTGCCAATGTATCATATCGGCAAAATTCTGCTGATATTTATTGACAATACTTGCTCATAAAAGCTGCTACGCCATGGCTTTACATGGAGTGTCTGGAAATACAGGTTGCTACTTCGTCTCTGATTGCCTGATGCAAATTCTCTGTCCTGTACCTTATAGCACGCAGCCCTCCAACTATATCATGTAATGTGTGATATAAAAACTGAAGTGCAATCGTCCCAATAAACTGCTCTATGATGCAACATTCACTCATAGGTTTTTCCATTGTTAGCACTATGACTTCCTGTGAACAAATCAGGGTACATACTGTGGTGGCTGTCTGTTTTAGTGACCCAGGTTTGCACAGAATTTGATGTTGTATGGTTCATTACAGAGAAGTGGTGGTTTCATCACTGCTTATAATGAGTCATGCTGTGTTGTTTACCCACTCGTGAGATCTGAGCGCAGGCACATGCACAAGGGAGTACTCTTACCCAACACCTGTTTGCCTGTTTGTGGATTAGCGTAATTTAGACAATTGCAAATTCTAGAAATTGTCAAGGACTGCAGTAACCACGACAGATGAAAATATCCCATCATGGTACAATCCAAACATTGCAAGTGTGGGAAACCACAGGCTCACAGCAAATTCTAAGTCTGTCTCAAATGCGTTATTTTCCAAATGCAACAGGTTAACAGTAAATTTGAATGAGCTCATGCTGATCAAAGATGCTTTTTAACACCTTTAGAGCCGGGGTACGATATATTCGTACTTTGAAATTGCCGTAAAACCAGCAGTTGTCAGTTGCTTTACCAACGCCATAGCTCCTCCGATTGCGCTACAGAGTTGTTCAAGGGCTCAAATGGATTGGCCAGTCTTCTTGTCTGCACTTGAAAAAATTTTTTTAGTTGGGGGTTGCAGATTTTTTGTGAGTGATGTCATAATTGAAGTAGTTTTTAGGTCATTTTGGCTCATGTTACCTGGCGGGCCCAACCGCTAGGCCAAAGTATTTCGCTGAAAATTTCATTGGAAACTAGGCTCGATTCCAAGTCTTTTGAGCCTTTGATCAACTTTCTAGCATTTCTGGTTCAAAAATTATGATCTGAAACAAACAAATTAATTAATTATCTGATTAGCTAGTTAGTCAATTATTTTTATTATTTTAGATCATAACTTTTAACCCGAAACCCCAGCAGGTCATCCAAAGTATCAAAAGGCTTGGATTATAGCCTAGTTTCCAATAAAAACTTCAGCAAAATACTACCATCTAACGGTTTGGGCCCAGGGCCAGGTGAAGTGGGCCAAGGTGGCCTAAAAGTCCTACATGTATGACGTCACTCACAGAAAACCTGTACAGCCCACCCAAAAAATTTTTTTTCGAGTGTAGACTAGAAGACTTGCTGCGTCTTTTTAGCCTTTGAACAGCTTGCTACCACTTTCAGCACCCGAGTTAAGCGCACGCAAAGCCACGTGCAATCCGGTTGTTTTGGCTCAAACCGCTTGATTTAGACCAGACGCGAAAGTGTTAATTCCAGACATGGGAGTGGAACAGTCTACAACACACTTCCACCAAAGCAGCCAGGAGGCAAGTATGGGAGTATGCCAGGAACATAATATGTTGATTCATGAAACCACTAGAAAAAGTTGCATTCAACCCACCTAATGACTTTAATCGACAGTTTCGCTATTCCTGTCATAAATCATGATATTTTGGACTGAAGGGAATGGCACAAAGTGTGTGTTAAACCTATTCCTAATGTGGAATCACTCAGTCATTTAGATGGGGATATTGAACACACACTAAAGAAACACGCGAAAATGACACACAGCTGCGAAAAAATTGGTATCGGTTATGCAGCAACAAAAATTCTGCATTGTGGCAGAAAAAAAGAAGCCGTTGTAGAAGGTGCGATCGAATAAAATTCTCGCAAGGAAATAATTGCGAACTGCCGATGCATCAAGAACCCAGAAAGACACAAAATTGCATGAAAGTAACTGACACAACAATGAATGATGATACATGAGAATGCGATGCTTATGTTTATATGATGATTATAATGATGGGGCTTTTATGGGCAAAGAAAAAAAATCCAGCACAAAAAGCAAACCGATGTGAGGTGAGCAAAACGTTTAGGCCTAATTCAGAGAAAGATAGGATAAAATGTATGGTCGAAACATAGGTGAGGAGTGTCAGAAGGGTCAAAATGAAGTTGAGGAACGGGTCAGTAACAGACAGGAGTAGATGAACGAATTTGTGGGGAAAAAATTTTCCAATCTTCCGTCTGATGATGTTGAAATTCACTGATGATAAGGAGGTGTTGACAGAAGATTGTCCTCATCCTGCAAAAACAGCTGAAGTTGCTGCTGCAGACGTGAAGCTTGTGCTCCTTGTTCGAGAATGGAAAAGTAGGATTGCTGCTGAGAAGAGGCGTCAGAGTATAAATCTGTGCTAGCAACATAGTCAAAAAGGTGAGTCAAGAAGTTGGTCATTGGTAATGATATCAAAAGTTGTCCCATAGGCTCAGAACTGAATTGCTGCATGTACAGGGTAACATAAAAATAAACGGTCATCACCAAAATGAATAACTTTGAAAATTTTATTTAGATTGACACAAAACTTCAGCTACATTGGGTCAAGCCAGTGTAGCAGACGTCTCCAAAGTTTCAAGTCTGTACTACAAAAACTCTTTGTTTCACTCGCGCTCAAAAAATTTGCTCCAAATGAGCTCCCCAGCGCTGCGGGGCACATTTGGATCCGGCAGGGAAAGTTCTCGATGACCCTCCCGCATTCCTCCCTTGGGATCGCTCTTATTGCTGCCTTCAGGTCAGGGATAATCTGGGGTTTTTTGCCATACACCCTGTCCTTAAGGTAGCCCCACATAAAAATCTTGGGGGTTCAAGTGCAGTGAATGCGGCGACCACTGCGGATCACACCTGCGGCTAATCAGTCGGTCAGGGAAACATTGCTGTAGCCATACCAATGATTCGTTTGAGGTGTGGGGGTGGCAACATCCTGCTGGAACCACTGGAGGACCTTGACGACCCCTTTCTGTCGACCAAGTGCTGTCCAGAACTTGCCAAGCACCTGAACATATCGCTCGGTGTTGATTGTCACAGACCGCTCGTTGTCGTCCTCGAACCAGA
>JGI24159J19872_10011759_pt1 | contig 11452 bp, 9 predicted proteins | sample Ectturendosymbi4_FD_19872 | JGI IMG/M metagenome (IMG submission 19872) | reverse complement strand
TCCCTCGTCATTTCTGATCGAGGCATTTTGAGTTTCGACTTTCACATCAGGCACATTCATCTGATGCAGTTCCCTCTGACTTAGCCGAATTCCATGTTCATCACTTCCCCCTTTAACTCTGGTTAGGATTCAGCCAGGTTTCCCCGGCCCCTTCACGGTTGGTCTATGGCGGGAGGTTTCCCGCCTTTGAGACCTTCCCTGAAGGTGTCCCTTATCGGGCGCCACTGAAGCGGAACACCCGGTCTGCCAATTGATCATTATCTGTGCGTTAACCGATTTGACCAAAGAAGTGCTTCCCTCGTCATTTCTGATCGATGCATTTTGAGTTTCGTCTTTCACATCAGGCACATTCATCTGACGCAGTTCCCTCTGACTTAGCCGAATTCCATGTAGTGGCACTTGTGTGACCACTACAGTAGTATTGATTTTAAAATAGCTAGTTTCATATTACCATGACATTAAATGAGTACGGGTGGACTACGATTAATCTTATGTTTCAAAAAATCGTTTCAGAGTCCATGAAAGCAGAGTTACAAGCATTTGCACAACAACGATTTTTTATTTCCACGATGTAAAAACAGTACAGTAATCTCTTCAAATGAAAAAGCATTCAAAAAAGCCATTAGTAAAACGCGAACACAGGTTCCCTACGACCACGTATGCCGTCCGTTGCCTAACATGAATACGTTGCAACAATTTTTGAACGAATTCGGAGATAAAGCTGGACATTCGACATCCTTGGCCTGTCATCTCTCTTAGATAAACGTGATGGAAAATGCAATCGCGAGACAGATTTAGTTGATCCAGTAAGCTGGCTCCAGACTGTGTTAACCGTCACCACCGCCATCGTTTGGCAATGCGTTATCACTTTGGGCAAGTCGAGCGCTGCCAGCTGCGAGTTCCATTTGTTTCTGAAACCATTCCTGCTGCTCTTGCTCCAGTTGCTGTTGCCTTGCCTTCGAACAAAAATATCGCACGCTCCTGGTAGTACCTGGGTGAAGCTAACTGGCAGCAGGTCGAAGCCCGTTAGTGATTTTTTCGCTGGTAAAACACACCATTGGGAGCCACTCAGCGGCCGCGTATCCTCCTCTCATTCGTTCGATTGAGAGGCAGACACGGTAGGTCAGTTACACCACCGCCAATTAGCCTTCGTCGTACCCAGTATATTATCGTGTGTGCAAAGAATCTTCACCCACCGAACAAGAACCTAATCGAATTAACACAAAATTCCCATCCTGAGGTTTGAATACTCCGATCCACAAGCAAAAAACAGGAGGTGGAAAGAGTCGTTTCTCCATAAAGTTCTTATGGAATACCGTCAGAGTTGGTGCACAATGCGCCAGACAAAAATAGCGTGTTTTTGACATTATGTGGCTGTACATTTATCGTGCAAAGACTTAGCCGAAATTGTCAGGTTGCAGACAATTACACCTTTAGCACGTCATAATTTGTTAAAACATGTCGACACGATGCGTCTTTCAAAATTTTCGTCGGGTTTAGCATCTGTCAACAAATGTTGAGATTGAAGATTAAAAATATCAACTTGCAAACACATGATAACGCAACTAAACAGTATGCGCAGACCTTCACCACTACTTATGTAACCGTAAAGGAGGCTTCACACAGCCTGTGTGAAGACTGCCGTTGGCCATAAGCCGGATCGTAAGCCGTAACCGGATTCTGTGTGAAGCCGCCTTCACGCTCTGAAAGGTCAGCAATAACGCTTGGGAAAACATAATCACAAGACCTAATGAACAGTCGGTGTAAAACGCACGTTTATAAGTAAAGAACCTGATTGCGGTTTTTACGGTCTTGAGCGGCAGGTTGAAACTGCACAATAGCATTAAAATCCTTTAAAGCATTTGCTTCAAAGTTCGCACTTTCACATAGCTTTTCTGTTACAATATGACACAAACCCTGCCGACAATGACTTTAGTGAGTAGCAATTAAATAAATAAGCTCAGTTCATTTCACACATGCACTTTCGCATAGCATGAATAGAAAATTCTTAAGTGCTTCTATTTGCAAACACAACACCACTGCTGCTAATCGTCAGGCAACTCACCCTGACGTTTTTCTCTACTCTCAACAGGAATTAAAACGAAAGTATTTTGATATGATCGACACGCAACTTATGTGAAATCTGCTGGAAGAAGACCAAATCAATTGCGAAAACCATTCAAGGGCGCGCCTCTCCATCGCATTTAACGCAAGCTATGTGTTTCCACAAAATTTCGTCACGGTGAGAAGTGGGCATGCAAATCCATCAGTAGTACGGTGCCGGTTTTGTAGGGTTTGATTATTTCCGATTCAGGTAGCACGCTCAGGGTTTAACAATGCAGTTTAGAAATCCACATTACACTACTCTGTAAGCGCATTGTTCAAGGCTGTGGGCTTATTGTTGCGCAAGAAACGATTACTTCATATTTTCTGTAAAAGCAAACACTATCAATATCAACAGCTACTTCAAACAAACTGCAAAATAATTCAGAGAATGTTCAACCATTTTGTATTTTACTTTTTGAAAAGTCGACGGCACGCAGGCCACTATTCGGAATGCTGATGCAGGGAGCAACGCAACGAAGCTAGGAGACTGACTTGCGACTTCGTAATGTCGTGTCCAGTGCTGAGCAACTGGTGACAGAACATGGAACTGGCCTTTGGAGTATGCACAGCGGTATCGTGATTCCGAACCCGATGAAGGACATAACAGTACGGTTTACAGCGTACAACTACAGAAGGTACCTGAGCAAACAGTTCTTGTTGTTGCCTCAAAAGCTCTTCCTCAGGAATGCCAAGGTTTTCGAGTCTGCTGCTGCCTCGTCGCTTTTTCAAAGCAACGTGCTTACATTCTTCCAACACTTCTCGGCACTCATCAACATAAGAGCTGAAGCCAAGATTTTCTAAAGCTAAAAAATGCTATAATCATTTACCAAAAAAAAAATAATTGAAATTTTCTAGAAAGAAAAGTCTTTGAAATTAAATTGAAAGATTTTTATGAATAAACATTTTCAATATATGGAACTGGACCAACAGCCTTTCAATGTTTGCGAAGGCAATTCACTATTTAAGTGTCAAGAGTTCATTGACCATATAACCTGGAAGTGAAACAATTCGTGCTTCATACTAGTAAATTTCACAAATTTTATCACCGTTTTTGAGTAGATTAAATAAGCCTGTCAGTTTTCTGCACACTGGCGTTCGTTGCTCTGCAAATTCAGCGACGTGCTGGTTAGTCCAATCACTGAAACGGACAGTTGGCTGTACTTTAACATTTTCGTAAGAATTAACAACTTGTGAAATTCCAGAAGTTCTAAATGTGAAGCCACTTCTCCGAATCAAGTGATCCCAGCTACGTTGGCAGGGGTGTAACGAGGGGTGTCAAGGGGGGAACAATTCACCGGGTGCCGAATAACTGCGGGGGGCATCAAAAAATCCCAAAAATGTTGCAAGTAATTTCCTCAATTCAGTACATTTACTTCCGAAAGACTTCAGGTTTAAACATAGGGGTGCCACAACTTTCTTCTTGGCTCGGGCATCACCTAACCTATATTACACCCCTGTGTGTTGGTTCAGCTAAGTGTCCAGAATGCCCCAGGACCAATTGGCGATGCAAGTCTTACTGGCTACACATGCACGGGAAAGCAGCCCAGAGGTCGTCCAAAGATCAGGTAGGGGGCAGTGACTTAAATGACAGCTACGGCCGTCGCTTCCTGTCCCTGTATTCCTGATGAAGTATTCTGTGCTTGGTCAGGATGCAGAAATAAACTGAACTGAACAGGTGGAGTGACTGCATCTCCAACCTTGCTTGGTCCTGTCTTAGTGTGGAGCCAGCAGAACTATTGGAGGTTGTTGTTGACCATGAGGTATTTTGAGTCATAGGGCTGCTGCCCCCGTGAACATCTACCAGAGGAAAATAGGGTGCAAAAATTAATGAATGAATTAACAATTCACAACAGCCAAATGTTTAGCACCAACACATAAGCTGAACAAAATTTGCTTTCAATCAGCTAGGAACAACACTGTTTATACTGAACTTTGATTAATTGCCCCAAAAGTAACAGGCGGCAGTTGGCAATCAGCCAAATTTCCTCATGGAATTTAGCAGATTGCTTGACAATATAGTGTGCTACTTAAAAGTTAAAACAACACTTGAACTAGACATGTAAGGAGCACACTTGATTTTCTGTTACTTGTGGGATTATCACAGAATGGCCCAAACAATGCATATATCCATTTTTAAGAGTTTTGCAATTTAAGCTAATTGTATTGACTCTGATGAAACAAGTACTACCTAAACACATTTGCGCATTCAAATTCTTTGAGCTTAGCAAAGTATTTCATCAGCACCATGTTGTTTTGCGAAAGATCATAAACTGTTCTACATGAAATGAATTCCACTATCATCAGTTTGAACCTTCCCTATGTTACAAGAAATAGCACAAGTGTTCTTCCATGGCTCACAAAAGGTGAAAAAACACTGTATAATTGCACACCTACCCACACACCTAGATAAAGCATAGCTCTGAACTTTTCTGCATCAAGTCTACTCTCACCATGCCTAACCGCAGAGTTGGAATGTAACAATTAACTTACCCTTTGTCAATAGCTCTCACTACTACTAAGTGACTGGCTAAGAACCACTGCTGTATTAAACCGCAATTGAATTTACTTTTATAAATAGTGTAATCAAAATGATTAGAATTTCCACATTCCTCAAAGCAGTGGTTCTTAGCCTTGTAAGAGGGACTGAACTCCTAAGTATCATTCATGTATTTTCCAAACCCTTCATAATTGGAAAAATAAAATATGATTTCATCAAAACATATGCACATAATATACTTTGTTCGAAGAACAAAAAGTATATTTTGTTTTTTTGTTCAAAAAACAATCAACAAAACACGATTTGACTGTGTTTGCAAAAAATAAAACAATCATGTTGTCTGACCACTAGACACAGCAATGTTTACCTTAGCCAAACCAAACCATTACAAAAAGGAAAACAAAATATACAAACAAGTTTTTACAAGCAATGTTGCTCAAATTTAATCATTATGCATCATGAGTTTGACACATAAACATAACCCTGTAGTGAAGGGACACATACATGGTGTGTTCATGTTGACCTTTGTCAAAAGCTGAGACCTATTTGACGAAAACCTGTGGTTCGATCAAACCCAGGTTAAGAACCACTGCCTTAAAGAGACAAGTTGAATTGGAAATATACTTTTGCAAAGATCATGTAAAATTTTGTGGTAAGAAGTTGTGAGGTTTATGATTTGTGGAAACAAGGTTAGACTTTAAAGGAACAAACTAAAGTTTAAAAGCCAATAACTTCTTGTTTCCAGGATCAACCTCAAATTGTGACAAGATATAGCTTGCCACAACAAACATGGTTTAGATTCAAAACAACGAACCAATGGTTCACGTGCAACAATAAAAGTTGGCCATATTTGCCTTGAAAGAGGCTTGCACTCATAATTAAGCAACACAAATTAAGAACACAGTGATTCAGCACTTGAGGATGACATTTTTGATTAATACTTGCAAGTCATTTAAATACAGTGTATCGTTGCTTTCAAACACCATACTGCATGATGTCTCAAGTATTTCTATTTCGAAGAAAACCATGTTAAAAAATAGTTACGGCAAATACATAATTATCTTTAACTCCACAACCTTCTAGCAAGCTGTGTTGTGGTCCTCAAGCACAACCCCTATGCACATATATCAAAGTCTGGTGCACTACACATAGATAAAGTAAATTAAGCGATTGGACTTTATGGAATATGCATTAATAAATATATATCTTATAAAGACTTACACTGGATATGAAGTATATATTTGCAAATGGAATACAAAGACTAAAGAAAATGCAGTTGTAAAATTGTCACATAAATAATTATGTGATGGCATCCATTTGTTCATTGCTGATTTAGGCCAACCCTACTTTGTCACATATAAAGCACAGTTGTTTTATCTCAATGTGCATTGATATAGCAAAAATAGCATATTTGAAAGTACTGATATTGGTGGGAAGCAAAATTCAAGTGGCAACAAGTATTAGACCACACATTTTTATTTTTCAACTTACAATGACATCCACAGGACACTTAGTGTTGCAAATGACTCTGCAAGTCTCCAGGTCTGGCCTAAAGCAGGCAAGATTTGAGGCAACAGGCCATTTGGATGAATCTTTACCATGTGAGTTGGCTGAGGAGGTTTGTACTGTATTTGTTATTTGTTTCAGACACTATGAGTGTATGGTTTCAGTTCCCCCTGCTACTTGATTCTGACCATTAAATGACAGACTACATATGAGGTGTAATAGTGGAAAATGTTATAACAAGTTGCTTTTCTATTTTCACTGATTTTGCAAAGATAGGATATAATCAATCATTGCATGCATGCAATACTGTATCCGTCTATGCTAACTGCATCATTACTTTTAAATATTTTCTATCTGCCACACACAGTCTTATACTTGCCATTCAATACATGCTCAGGCATGATTGTTTTCTTTGTGTTTTTGTTGCAGATTTCATTGGCTTCTGATGAGACAAGGTGAATAAACTCATTGCAGCAAGTAACAATGAGCTCCCGTGCTTCATTTGACACTCTTACCTGCAATAATACAATACTCAATGATGAAGGTGTCCTGCAAAATGCCATTAAAAATATGTGAAACTAAACAAATCAGACCACTAGGCTTGACAACATGGTTGCTTATTGCCAACATCTGAAAATCCAAAATATTTCAAGATTTGAGCACTTACATGCCCATGTATTAACACTTTGAGAGCCAGAGTATGATATATTCATACTCTACTATGAAATCAGCCCAAAACCAGCAGTTTTCGGTTGCCTTACCAACACCATAGCTCCTCCATCGATTGTGCTAGAGAGCTGCTCAAGGGCTCAAACGGATTGGCCAGTCATCTAGTTTGCACTCGAAAAAAATTTTTTGGTTGAGGGTTGCAGAGTTTTTGTGAGTGACATCATTAGTGAAGTAGTTTTTGGGTCATTTTGATTCATGTTACTTGGCCTAGGGCCCAACCACTAAGCCAAAGTATTTCGATGAAGTTTTCATTGGAAACTAGGCTCGAGTCCAAGTCTTTTGTAGACTTTCTAGCATTTCTGGTTCAAAAGTTATGATCTAAAATAAACAAATTAATTAATTATCTAATTAGTGAAATGTTTCTATTACTTTAGACATAACTTTTGAACCAGAAACTCTAGCAGGTCATCCAAAGTATCAAAAGACTCAAATTGTGACCTAGTTTCCAATAAAACTCAGTGAAATATTACTATCTAATGCAGGGGTCACCAACCTTTTTGAAACTGCGAGCTACTTCTTGTGTACCGATCAATGTGGATGGCTACTAGTTTGATGCAAGTGTGTGTTACACACTTTTGAAAGAAGAATTTTGCACAATTTACCTTCCATTATTTTAGTATTGGTATGAAGACATTGATCATGCTAATGTTATTTTTAGAACAGACCCGTGGGCGACCTACATGGTCCTTGCAGGCATCCTGGTGCCCGCGGGTACCACGTTGGTGACCCCTGATCTAACGGTTTGGGCCCAGGCCAGGGCAAGTGGGCCAAGGTGGCCTAAAAGCCCTCCACTTATGACGTCATTCACAAAAAATCTACATCCCACAACCAAAAAATTTTATTCGAGTGCAAACTACAAGACTAGCCAAGTCCTTTGAGCTTTTGATCGGTTCTGTAGCGCTTATTGGACCGAATAAGTTCCCATGCAAAGNCACGTGCGATTCGGCTGTTTTGGCATGAACCGCTTGAATTAACCCAGGTGGNAAAATGTTAAGNAACACATAATGCAACTGAAGCNTAATACAAAGCATAAATGGAGTTTTTTATAAACCAGGTTTTTCTAACTATAACTTTACATTTGGATGGATCATGTAATTTACTTTAAGATTTTCCTAGAATCAAGAGCATGTATGATATTGCAAAATATAATTTTGGGTTAGTTCCTACAACCCAACTGTTTCTTTCACATTCATCTCATTACAGCTTTCTGACTGCAAGTTTCCACGTNTCAATGATGATTTACCATAAGCTCAAATGCAGCTAAATCTACTCGCGAGGTGTTTTACTANGAAATCTAGGGTTTTATTGTACATAGAAATAAATAATTGCTATTGATGATGCATAATAAATTGCCAAATNAAACACTTTGCATGTAGTTTTAGCTGCTTTTGCACCNGCTGCGATCGGAAATCCCGAGTGGCATGTGCGCAAAGCTTCGCACCATGGCAGCAAGCAACAATAGAGATCATGTGTCGCAATCTCTCTTACTATTGCTTGCTCGCGCCACTCACATATACTGTTGTTCTTCGCGCACATCCCGTTTGTGGTGAATCATACAATCAGCGCAACGCCACCGGAGAGGTTGCAACAACATCCCCTCCTTTTTACAACGAACGACACTGATCACACGTTCCTTGTGTGAAGGCCAAACTTGGCACGACCTCAACATCCTGGTCACAGCACCATTTTGTTGCGATCGGAAGTCCCGAGCGGCATGTGCACAAAGCTTCGCACCGCGGCAGCAAGCAACAATAGAGATCATGCGTCACAATCTCTCTTACCATTGCTTGCTCGTGCCACGCACATATAGTTGTTTTTTGCACACATCCCATTCGTGGTGAATCACACAATCAATGCAACGCCACCGGAGAGGTTGCAACACCCCCCTGGTATGTTGTCACTGAAATGTTATAATCAGTAAAAACCAATCAATATCTGACCATAGGCTTCGTTTGGGCTTAAATAAAATAAAGAAGGCAAAAGAGTGCATATCAAACATCACAAACAATTAAAACTATGCTTTTGGATGAAAAAACATAAAAATCTGTAAAAATATGTAGTTGACTATTTCAGAGAATGCTGCTGCAGCACAGTGCTTGAGGCTTACTGGCAGAACATCACACAAATTCATCAGAAACAGGTTTCTAATTAGGAGTGTTACAATGATTTTGCAGATATCTGTACTCCTGATAATTGTAGATATGCACAAAACGTTGGCAGCACCTTTAAAAGAAAGCAGTGGTTGCAATAAAATTGTGAAAAACGGAGTATTAGTTACTAGTTATGCATGAATAATGTGAATTTGGTAACAATCACACAGCTAGGCAGTTTCAATGCTAAAGATTTTAATGAAAAGTTATTAGGATATAAGCAGAGCACAGCAAAAACCTGAAGTGCACTTGTTTAAATCGCAAAAGATTGGTCAAACAGAGCAACTCAATTTACCTGAGGTAAAGTTTCTTTTATCAGTTTATTGATTGCTGCTCGGGGCAAATTAAGATCATCTTCATCCGCCATAGTATGAATTATGAAAACTTATGACTTAAAACTTAGTCAAGCTATGTAAATATGTTTACATAGCTGTAATTGCTCAAAAATGTGGTGACCTAAATAAATGCACATTTAAATGACATCTAAATCTTTAGCTTTTCATTGTGAAATGGATATGAACCAGCTAACCTAATAAAGGCTGAGCTTCCAATTACAACCAACATGTCAAATATGCTCATTATCAATCAAATCTTTAATGCAACCCAACCAAACCTTGCTGAGATAAACCATACCTGTAATGTGGTTTCAAATAAATATTTGCAAACTTCACTGGGCACAGCTGATACTTTTAGGATCCAGCATAGTACAATGGTTATGCAAAGGAAAGTTAATTACAAACCCTTTTCACTATTGGTGACTAAACAAATAGCATATTCAACCCTTGTTGATACCCTCAAAAATATGATCAGATAGTTGTGTCCTATTCAAGCATTCTCATTGTTATTAGACTAATGTTAATGATCAACAAATCGTGTCCACAGTCCCTTTTATTGGGCTGTGTGGTATGTAAAAGCTACAGTCTTGCACCGGATGTATGGGCTAAAACATAGGCTACTGCTGTGGGTCATTCTATGTCAAATGAAGCAAAAAAATTAGAAAAGTCAACCCACCATCTCAGATTTTCCTCAAATTTCATAAGCAGAAAGAACTTTTCATGCTGATTCCAAAAAACTACATTTAATTGAAATTGGTTAAGGTTTCGCAAAGTTATGAACCATACAAAATGACTACTTTTTGTGGTCAGTGAAGCATAACGACTAGCAAGAAAATCATCAACTAACTTTGAAACTAAATCATTCTCACTGTAATCATTTAATTGTTGTAAAAATTTGACAGGAGGTTGTCTCAAGTATCTTTTCTTCACATGTGAAGAAAATTTCAAAAAATCCATGCGCTTACCCCAATTTTGGGTAAAGAAAATGGGTGGTCATCAAAATTACTCATGCGTGACATAAATTTTGAATGGTATTATCTCAACGAGCACACATGCTATTGGCATGTGCAATACATCATCTGAAAGCTCTCACTGAGGAGATTTTAGTCTTAAAATATCCTTATTGCTTATTTTTTTTCTTTCGAATAAACATCCCACAAATTTTTTGCCTAAGATTTCAATGTAATTACACTTTAACCCTTTTAGTGCCATGTGCACCACTTGTTTGTTGAAATTTGCACAACCATAACACGCCAGCTGATTGAGTAAAAGAGCTGTNAAAATCCTCTAAAGATGCANGAAGTCTTGTAGTTCGTATTTTTTTTAAATTGGAGGGAGAAGTTAGNGTTTGGTTTTCTTGTGGGTGACGTCATAATAGGGGTAGGTTCACGCATTTTGTCCGAGCTCATCGGGCCCTTGGCGTCAAACCAATGACCCAATTTTTTGACTCAAAGTTTTATTGGAAACTAGGCTATAATTCAAGTCATTAGAGCCCATGATCAGCTTTTTAGCATTTCTGGATCTCAAATTATGGCTTTAAAACCTAAATTATGATGAAAAATCAAGTTGGGCAAAAGGTAACCTAGGCCATATTGGCTGCAGCCCATTAACTTGCCAGCCAATTGAGCAGGAGAGCTGTTCAAACACTCAACTGATGCGGAAAGTCTTGTAGTTTCAATTTAAAAAGAAAAATTGGAAAGTTTTAGATATTTGTTGTTTTGTTGGTGACATCATAATGGGTGTAAGTTTATGCATATTTGCGTAAGATTATCAGGCCCTGGGCGCCAACGTCAAGAGCCAATTTTTTGACTTGAAATTTTATTGGAAACCAGGTTGTTCCACAAGTCTTTAGAGGGGTTCATTGGCTTTCTAGCATTTCTGGTTCAAAAGTTATGGCCAAAAAAAGGCAAAAAAATTAGGGAAATCCCAAGAAATTCCTTTGGGGATTATTTATAAAATGGCAGTGTCTAGCCGTACGGCGCCGTATGGCTAGCTTCTGGGGCTAACCGTACGGCACTCCGAACAGCTAACATTAACCCTAACCCTAACACGCTTCAGCGCAAAGATGCTCTTCACCGCTCTTCTCAACGACAACCATGTCGCACCGCTGCGCACCACTGCTTCCACCA
>JGI24159J19872_10011754_pt1 | contig 11454 bp, 7 predicted proteins | sample Ectturendosymbi4_FD_19872 | JGI IMG/M metagenome (IMG submission 19872) | reverse complement strand
TACAAGCAATTTCTCATTAATTTTGCCAGAGAGAAACGTAGTCAGTTTTATGTATTTTCAAGTAGCAGTAGACCCCAACGTTCCCAAAATGGGAACATAATGAAACAAACAAAGTAAAGAAAAATTTGAAAAAAGAAATTTATTTATGGTTTTATTATGGAACGTAGACAAAAGTTTCAACATTAAAAAATATTCACTGGGTTCATGAGCCGTCCCCGAAGGGTTAACGGGAATAGGTGCAATGGTGCAATACTTGGTTCTTACAGTAGCTCATTGGAAAATTATTTTCAAAACAGTTTTTTGATATCTTCGTTTCGGTTTTGTTTCTTGTTTTGTGATAGAATGCAATTTAAATAATTAGATATATCACAAACCTATGAATGCCCAATCTTGCAAGTGACATCTTGCCACATGTTTCATAATATGGTATCAGCATGTTTTTCTTTTCACTTTGTAATATTAGTTTTCCTTCAAAATTTATTTCTGTATTAAAAATTCCTCGTTAAGTCATTTTGTTTGCATATACTTTCTGGTGTACTATTGAAAGGAAATGTTTGGCACTTCTTGTTTTTTTAGTTGATGCAGTGTAATCAGAAGAAATTGTAGAAATATATTGAGAAATGTTTTGCTGTTATGTTTGTTGAAGTTTTATAGGTTAGTGTTCCAAACACTCAAGAGTAGGTAAAGGAGCTCATCCCATGGCTTGCTTTATCATGAAGGTCACTGACATTTTGTCTCTAATTCATATTTTTATGAACGTTTTAGATTAGATGTATGTTGCACTACTTCCCGAAAGCATTTTTTACGAATGGGGCAAATAGAGGAATTAGCGTGCCATCTTTTACTGGGTACGCTTTTTCACAGGACATGCTCTTACTTCTAGCTTCAAAGCAGGAAGCAAAAATATAATTCCCACAGGATGTGCACACGTCGAAAAATAGGTAATGAAAGTGATTAAAAAATCGCTTTTAACAGTGACAAATTAAGAAAAGGGTATCAAAAGAAAAGTTCTGTTTGTATCCTATACATCTTTTGCATTTACAAAAAAACATTTTAATGCAAGTCAGAAATTGTTTCCTGGGTCAGGAAAAATAATAGAAGAAAGATTTATCTAGAAGTTGAAAATCTTTTGCTCATAAAATACCACCCTGATGCAGTAAGGAAAAGTCAATAGTGGTTAAAATAAGTCAATAAAATTTTTGCAATTTTCTTTGTAATTGCAAAACATATTTATATTATTTATTTTATACAGGTACCAGGTACCTCTTCAAATGTTTTTCCTTTGTTTGAGAACGCAGTGTTATTTACTGGAACGTCAAACGATTCTAACTTGGTCTGTATTTCAATTTCTGTTAATTGCCTTCTCTAGCAAGAATAATTGACTGAAAAGGCTAGTTCTTTTCACATCAAGTCATCTCTTGCAAAAACAAGAAAACTGGCCTTAACGCCTAACAAACGTTTTTAGAATTACTTTCAAATATGCAGTAGATAAATGTCTAGGACAAGAATACAAATTGCGTAATTCTCTGCGCATATATCATGAGTCATTAAGAAAAGATCTTTGAGCAAAGCCAGCTGTTTCAAGTTGATTCAAACCATTTTGGGTCACAACTAAACAGTAGTTTTGCATGACATAAACGTGCAAAAACTTTTTTGAATTCGTGATTCGTTGAGGGTGAAGTCTGCAGACCCACATCTTAAAACTCCAAAATGGAGTCGTGGACATTTCGGGTATAAACTACAATCCAATTACTGTCAAGCTAACAAAGTGTTCTGGTAAACCTTACGATGTGGCCACGGCAAAAAAACATACTGCTGAATCCATCTACGGCCAAAATGGCGCCTTGCGTGGCAGTGAGGTTCCTTGGCAGATGGAGAGAGCATTTCACCGCTTTTTTGAACCCAATCACTACCGCATCATCGGACACACATGAGGTACATTTGATGAAGGATATACCTATCACTGCAGCTGAAATGTTCCTACCTATCAAAATACTAAAGGCTGGGAAAGCTGCAGGTTGCGGTGAAATCCAACCTGAGGTTTTGAAAAACTTAAATCGAGAAGGTCTTGGCTGATTCGTGTGCTATGCAACAAATACCGGGGCATCTCTCTCCTAAAAAGGTTTCAACGCAACATTTGAACCAAAGCTGGAGGATACCAGTGCAGTCTTCGCCTTGGTAGTAGTAGTGCAGACCACATTTTCACTCTTCAGCAAATTTTCAAGAAATCTTTGTAGTATGCCAAAGACGCCTACGAATTTTTTGTTGACGGAGAGACAGCAAACTACCAAGATCCTCGTAAAAAGCTTTGGGTCGCGCTGCGGGAGCACCGCGTTAATCTCTGTTATTGGCCGTCAAGCCAACGTATTCCGTCTCAGAAATTTGTTTCCTTGTCATCGCGGTTAAAATCAAGTCGTTAGGCGTGGCGTGCGTGTTGGACACCAACAAGGATGTGTGCTTTCACCACTCTTTTTCATAGTTTATATGAGTTGGACAGACAGTCACAGCCGATTCAGTGAGGTTGTTACTTGTAGGATCTGCAGGATCAACCGCTTGCTTTATGCGGACGATTTGTTACTGTTTTCATCCTTTGAACAGGGGTCTCAACATGCACTTGGTCAGTTGCCTGCTGCTTGCAACCACATGGCAATGAAATCAGAACTGAAACGAACGAGTTAACCCCCTTAAGGACCGCAGAGCCACAATAGTGGCTGTGATTTTGTCCAGTCATAACTTTCCGACTAATAGAGCTAGAGAGCTGTTCAGAACCTCTACGGATTCGGCAAGTCTTCTAGTTTAGATTAAAAAATATTTTGAATTGGGTTTGGAGTTTCTTGTGGGGACGTCACAATGGAGGCATGTTTTCGCACCTTTTTGACTTATTTTACCTAGCCCTGGGCGTCAACCAACGAGCCATTTTTGGGCTCATGTTTTTTTTGGAAACTAAGGTATGATGCGAGTCTTTACAGATTTTGATCGGCTTTCTAGCATATCTAGAGCCAGAGTTATGGCTCAAAAACCCAAATTGGTAATAATTGCACCCCCACATACGCTGACCCTGGGTATATTATACCCATGGACATAATTGGTCATAACTTGCCAGCAGATTGAGCTAGAAGGTTGTTCGCACCCTCTAAAGATGGGGAAGTCTTGTAGTTTGCAATAAAAAATTGTTTCAATTTTAGATGTCGGTTTTTTTGTTTATGTTTAAATGATGGCCGGATGTTTATGCATATCTGGTTTACATTTGGATGACATCATCATCCCCTGGGATCCGACAAAACGAGCCGATGTTGTGGCTAAAGTTTTATTGGATTCCAGTCTACAATGCGAGTCTTAAGAGCACTTGATCAACTTTCTAGCATTTCGGGTTTCAACATTATTGCCAAACTTCCAATAATTAATTAGGGAAACCCCCCAACTTCCTCCGGAAATTCCTGAAATATTTTGGAATAATCAAGGACTCTAGTATGATAGCCTAGAATCAAATAAAAATTTGAGCCACAAAATCGGCTCATTAGATCGGCCGAGACGTGATCAAAATAACCGCAAAACATACACCTATCATGACGTCATTGACCAAAAAGCCCAAACCCCCCCAAAAAAATAATTCCGAACTACAAGACTTCACGAGTCTTCAGAGGGTTTGAACAGTTCTCTAGCTCAATCTGCTGCCAAGTCATGGCTGGCCAAAATTTGTCCTGAGAAGGCAAATCATACATTGCGAGGAACTTTTGCATTTTTGCCGAAATTCGAGTTTTTGAGCCATGATTCTGACTCCAGTTTTGCTAGAAAGCCAATCAAGGGCCCTGAAGACTCGGATGATTACCTAGCTTCCAAAAAAATACTTGAGCCAAGAATGACTCTTTGGTTTGGCGCCCAGGACAAGACAAACCTGGCCAAAAAAGCACAAACATGGCCTAATTGTGACGTCACCCACAAAAAAACCCAAAACGATAATTTTTTTAAATCTAAACTGGAAAATTTGCCGAATCTGCAGATGATTTGAACAACTCTCTAGCTCTATCTGTCGGCAAGTTATGAGTTGACAAAGTTACAGCCACTATTGTGGCTTCGCAGTCCTTTAAAGTGTTTCTTCAGAAAACTTAGTCAGGACCAGGTGGAATGACTACATCTCCGACTTGGCTTCGTTCCGTCAGGGTGTAGAGCCAGCAGAACCTTGAGGTATTTCAAGTCCTCCTTTGGCTGCTGCCCCGCGACCCTCCCCAGAGAAAAAGGGGGTATAAAAATGAATGATTGAAAGCGTAAAATCAGATGGTGTTTGAAAAATGCTGGTGTTACTAATTTTCCGTGCTGTAGTGTGGTTGTTCAAATGCATTGCTTGTTTTGCTGAAGTGTAATGGTTTGTATAAACACAGGCAAATAAGTGGTTTTCCCGACAAGTGTTTTCTTACACAAACTTGGTCTCCGCTTTTAATTTTTGACAGCTACAGCTGTTTAGATTTCCTCATTACTATGCCCAATTCGGGTCACCAATGACCACCACGTCTAATTCATTTATTTTCAACTCTTTTTGTTCATTTCTTGACCCATTTCAGGTACCATTGCATGCTGGCTGCTGCCTGAAACTATTTTATGTGCTATGTTATAAACCAGGGGTCGGCAACCTTTCCCTAGTCGCGGGCCAACCATAACTCGGCGAAGTCTGACAGGCTGTACTAACTTTCCACCAACAAGTCTGTTCCCTTCGCTGTTTAAAATGTTGTTAAAACTATGGAATTTGAATCAGATCAACTCCTGATTTTCACAGTTCATAACGAAAGCACAAAATGCGATAAAAAGTACATTTATAGGACAGTGCGCTTTCTCATACGTAATTCCTCATACCTATGCAATAAAAAATGTTGCAAGGAGGGTGGATTCACAAAATATAATACCACTAGGCGGGCCATAAAATTTTTTCAATTTGTAGTAAAGGCGCTGCAGGCCGGATGATTTCGCTTGAATGGCCGGATCTGGCCCGCGGGCCGTAGGTTGCCGACCCCTGTTATAAACACATGCAACTATACATCACACAAAATATTACTCTCCAAGACCATATGGGGAAATCACTAAAACAAGAAGAAAAAGCCGGTAAAGTGAGTTTGTTGGGGAGCTCTTGAGACGCCATAAAGCGTGCAAACACGCCGGTTTATTGTGTTGGTTACCGGGTGCTTTCCCTATGACTTCCCCTGGTTTTGTCAAATAGAGCGGCAGCGGGCAATATTCCGTTATTTTGAATTTTGAATGTCGCCACGTTATACAATCTTGGTGGTTATGTATCAAACAAGCCCACGTTTTTAATAACGTTGCAACGTTCAAATAACTGCCTTCATTATCACTTTTCATTAAAATTTAATGTCACTGACGGCTGATGGAAAATATATTGATTTTATTTTTTAACTGTTGTTTTCATTTACCTTCACTTAGAAGTGCAAACGGTTTGGATTATCAGATGTCAACATTGCGGTGTACTGCTCAATGCCACACTAAAGAGTCACCACGACGTTCAGAGACAAATAAAATTACTTGTGCTACGATCAGGCTGAGGCGAAATTCACTCAGGGCTCAAGTTCAGTATACCGTTACATGCCAGTGTGTGCATGCTAAATTTACAACAAGTGCATACAATCGGGTATCAAGTGTCTGCTCATGGGGTGAAAAACGCCTGTCAAAGTTTGCGTTACATTCACAAAGAAGTAAGTGCTCTTCTAAACTAATGATAGCTATTTCCAAAACACCCTTGATGCCTTGATTAGAAACAATGTGTATGTTTTTTCAATGCTGTGCATCTCCACTAAAAATTTTTAAGTTAGTTCAAATGCATGATGATTTTACAAGTGTTAACGTTTTTCTTCCACTATGTGACACTTTCACAAGACGATGGCAAAACGCAGTAGTCTCTCGGGCGTTTCTAGGGTTTGTTTATTTTTGGTTTTGTATGAGCGTGTCATATAATAACGTTCCCTCTGACAAGACATAAGTGAGCGTTTCCGTGGTTGCTTCCATTTACTAACCCCTGTGGCACGCGTCACGACCCTGAATCCAACCAGCAAATGAAAGTAACAAAAATTAAGGTTTATGTTCTCGAAAGAACAAAACCGAAACAACGTTGCTACATTTTTGTTTTTAAAGTGATACATCACCCAGTTAATGTGAGCAAATTTTACTGTAAGTGAACTCGGACAAAATCGGTTTTGGATCAATTATAAAAGCCTTATGAAAGTGCTCAAGGTTATTCTGGAAATAGTTCTGCGGCCGAATTGCGTGTCACGGAGTTACGAATGTAGGTATTTGATCAAGTGCGGCAATTTGCAACATAAATTTAAGCGCGTTTTCGTCAAACACGAAACCTTAAGTGTAGCAGTTGGTTCAGCACGAGCCACTATATTGGGTACGTTGGGATCAATTTCCGCTCGGGTCATAACAAAGACTTGCAAAATGTACGTCCCTCCCATCGAGCCTCGTGCTCAGAGGATGGAAGGAAAACTTCATGCAAAGCATAAGCTTAGGATACGGGGTTGCAGGGAGCGATGTAGACCTCAACTGTCTTTCGGGCAAAAATTGTTTCAAACATCGGAAAAACATTTTGGTAAGAAAATTATAATAATCTTCAGGATATTTTGTGAATTTAACTCTTTCCTCTTATTAAAAATTTTCACCTTAGGCAGGCATCATGTTGCCAATCGTTTCAGAAATTCACCATTGTAGAGCAATTCACCTTTTATGTGAAATCTTTCATGTGAATCTTTTCAGCAACCCACCGTTGTAGAGAGCGTATCTTTCATGTGAACACCAGCAATAAAAGTTGTATTTCGTGATCTGGGATGCTGTCAGCTATTCTGAAACCCCATTAGAGTTTACACACATCTGCGCAAATCACATAAGCTCCATGAACTAACGGTGATAACGAAAACGGCACCAAAACTCCATGAGTGCATAGTTTTAATCACATCGTCAGCATCACTTAACCCACCGTACTTTGAGTTGTTCATCTGTGGAGCAGGAAAAAAGCTGTCAGTACTTGACTGACAAGCTGAACTGTGGAAGAAGTCTATTGAAGCTGCACAAGTAATTTTTCTCTTTGTTACTTTTTTCATTTGTTTCATTCTTCAACCGTTTTTTTCTAATTAGCTGACCTTTCAGTTAATGAAATTCTACACTTACTTTAGCCGATATCAATTTCTACCTCAGTTGTAGTTTTTCTATCAACCACTTGTTCTTTTTACTTCGCATTCCCTGCATGACACAAAAACCCATCCAATGCTGTTCAAACATGCCCAGGTAATACTTAGGAATTCCTCCAAATCGTGACACAGTGACCGCACACATCAGACGATGGCGGAATGGCACAGTTCTGCGACGCCGTTTCGGCGATGGGCGTTTAGGCGATGGATTTTAGATCGATACTGTTGCTTCCAAATATTTTAACTTTCCCATGCTCAATTGCTCTAGGAAAACTTTCACTGTTGGCAGGGCCGGTTTATAGAAAGCGAGACCTGGGGCAAAGTCATGACCACGAGGCCACCTAAAGGCTTATAACAACTGGGTAGCGTTTCACATGCCCTCGTTTCAACTTTGCAGAAGCACCGGTCGAAAACGTCAAAACTGGTATGATTTGGCAGCCTACACTTCAGAGACAACTGGGGGTGACCGTGTACGGCCGTTCGTATGTGGTTCATTTGTTCAAACAGAAAGTTGTATCACAAAAAACGATATTTTTGCTACCGTGACACTACAAAACAACCTTTTTTTCATAGACTCTCTGACGGTCTGACCATCTTCACTGCACAAATCGTCCATTCACATACGTATTAAGGGAAGATGTGATTTATAACTATAATAAAAATCAGTATTCAATTATCGTTTCAATTCAAATAAGCACACTCATACGTTTTTGTTCGTAACACAAGCTTCCTTGGTTTTATTGTGCGAATATGAGTTCTTTTGGTGTGCAATGCGGTTTATTTGAACTCACTGAATTGGAATCCTGCATGTGACAGTTGAACACAGACACCCTGGCAGGTAATGCAATGAGACAGTGACATTGCTGATAGCGATAAGCTACTTTTAGTACAGCAATGTGCGTTGTAATCAAATGCGAAGGCTGAGCCTATTTTTCGTTAGAAGCATAGATATTCGAAGCTCAGGGGGTTTGTGACAGAAACATAGATGTTTTGCATAGTTAGAAACATAGATATTTTTCGAAACGTTCCGACGCCGAAACAGCGATAGGGGGGGGGAGCTCTTAAAATACAAAAATAATTGTTACGAATTATCTTTTTTCTGTTTAGCAACAATGTTGACCTCAAATATAACAACAGATATTATAAAAAACCGTTCTGAATTTTCTGTGTCAGCGAATAGCTGCAGTGAATTGTTTAGTCGATCTTGATACACCGTAAAATTACCTGTGATACGGTTATCAAAAAGCACCTTCCCGTTGCCACCGTTTTGAAAGGTCAAGGAAGCAACATCCCCGTAATGCCTCCGCTCTCTTGAAGAGTTCACAGTGCGACATGTAGCGACAAAATGCGCAGTTGTAACATTTGCAAAGCCCTGAATGTCAACCACTTCTCTTCCGAAAGATCTCAGCTACGTTGATTCGACCATGTGTCTAGAATGTCCCTGGAAACATTGGCGAGGCAAGTCCTGCTGGCTGCACTCACGAGAAAGCGGCCAAGAGTTCGCCCAAAGACCAGATGGAGTGGCTACACCTCCGACATGGGCGTCGTAAGGATCTTTTCCAGGTGTGGGCCGCTAGGGGATTTTTCCAAAATTTTTCCAGGGGGGAGCCAAAAGTGGTGAAATTTGTTTTTTTCCCACTCAAAACTAAGAAACCAAACTTTTTTGCTAAAAATTTTAATGTCCAAGTGACCTTGNCCCCCCCTGCCCCCCCCCCTTCCGACGCCCATGATCTCCGACCTTGCTTCGTCCCGTCTTGGTGTCGAGCCAGCAGAACTGTCTGAGATTTCTGTTGACCGTGACGTATGTCAAGTCCTCCAATGTCTACTGGCCCCGCGACCTTCCCCGAAGGAGCGGACAGGAGAATGAATATTCGAGGCTCAATACATGATAATCAAGTAATCTTCCATATTAAGCCAACTTCTTGATTTCGTTTTCATTGCTACAAGACTCACTTGTCTGCTTCAAACTGCCTTCAGTAAATGCATGTTGTGCACAACGTGATAGGCTATGTGGAAATTTCCATTTTGCAATAATTTCTAACACGTATTGACCAGAGACCGTAATATTATGACGTTTTTAGCTGAAGAGTCGTCTACGTTTTCGATTAAAAGATTAAAACATTCAGCTTGAAAAACCTACTCAATTTCAACAATAACAGGCCGTGGGCCATTAAAATTTTTCCGTGGCCCACAGGTTAAGAAAACCATACTGTGTGAAAAGAAGCATAAGTAAATCTGTAACAGTGCTTCCACAAGTTTGAAAAACCCATTGTTAGTGTGAGACTGTGATCAACGTGCCCGAGTGAATAGCTTAATCAAACGCCTCTTGTACAAGTTTTTTCTCACACAGCATAAAATTACTTGGCTTGTTGGAATACGTCTATGCAGATTTGTGGGGATACGTCTTTATCGTTAAGGTTTCCTTCTGACTTTTTAGTGAGCACTGAGTGCAAAGCTCTATTTGCTGTGGCGTCAAGACACCATAAAAGTGACGCAGCCGAATCTGATCGCAATTTGCTTTGCTGGATAATATGCTCAGCGTTGCCTGCGTGGTGTTCCAACTTCAGTAAGTTGCCCGATAGTATTGTTGACATATATAGTTCTGCATCTCATTGCCTGAAATAGTTTTGCGAGAATGTCTAACTTTCTTGTCTTTTCACTGCTCATGTTGCTCTGGCCGTTCATATTCTTAAATTATGCGCAAAGTTTCGCACCGTGGCAGCAAGCAACAATAGATATCATGCTCGCAATCTCTCTTACAATTGCTTACTCGCTATACACATATGATGGTGTTATTCTTCACGCACATCCCGTTCGTGGTGAATCACAAAACCAACCCAACACTACCGGAGAGGTTGCAACAGCAGCTTCGTCCTATGGAGGTCTGCAGCCTAAATGATCCCTGGTCCTTCGCAGCATCCCACTCCCGCATGCATTTTATAAATCGTCGCAGCACTAGACTATAATAATCGTGATGGAGTCATTCATGCGTTTGCCCTTTACGCTTGTGTTTCATCAAAGTAAGTGTGTTAGCGCCATCAAGCGTATACAATTCTACTACCGCCACGTGCATATCAACGTGTCCTTTCATGTGCTTTCATGTGCTTGTGAGTTCCTTGTTACTGCGATGCATGCTTTACGTCTAGTGCGTTGCGTGTTTCATTGAAGACATTATACGATAATAATGTGACTTAAATCAAGCAGCGCTTATGCAGAGTTTTTTTCACACGGTATAAAACATGGCTTGTTAGAATATGGCTATGCAGGTTTGTGGGAATACGTCTTAAAAGTTAAGGTTTATTTCTGACTTCTGAGTGAGTACTGAGTGCAAAGCTATGTTTGTTGTGGCACGTTTTCGTAATATATCAGCTCAATCATTTAAGATGCGTGGTGTTCTAACTTTAGCAAGTTGTCCCATAGTTGTGTCAGTCAACATATAGTTCTACTTCTCATTGCTTGAAACATTTTTGCTAGAGTGCCGAACTTTCATGCTTTTTTCACCGCTGATGTTGTTGTCGCCGTTGAAAGTATGACTTATTTGTGAAAAGTCTGCAAGAAATGGATATTAGGCAGTTTGTGAAAAAAGAAAGCATTTCGGATAGCCGAAGTGTAGAAACCATTTCAGACAAAAGATTGAGAAGTGAGGTTCAAACTTCTCACACTGAGAGCACCACAAACGTAGTTGTAGATAGTTTAAGACCTATTCACACTTAGGTATCTACTGTTCACAGTGATAGCGATATTGGATTATATATCAATTCTGTAAAAGCTGTAACGGATGACAGAACGCACACCATTTTAGCAAACTTGTATAACTCTTCCACTTGAGCGTGATTTCAAGAAGGATGCGTATGGAGCCTGTGCTTTCCACCACAGTATTCACCGTGGATTACGCACTCTCCTTCTTTGAAAGGAGCTTTTGTGTAAGTATTGTGCAATTTTCCCACAACCTGTTCACCATGGATCGCAGGGACCATTCACTGTGACACCCTTCACAAAGTATAAAAGCTTTCATGGTAATGCGAAAACCATATTTTTAGCAAATTGCCACAGAGATGCTCACACTGATGCATTGCAGTTCATGAATATCGGAAGTAATGTAGGAAAACCGTTGTACAGTATGTCAAATCAGAGCGGTCGCTAGAAAGTCTTCACGAGGGGGACTTTACGTCCGCGTGTGGGGGGGGCTTTACGTTTGTGCCGGGGGAAATCGATATGGAAAACTTGATAAAATCTCCAATGATTTGTAGTGTTTCATATTTCGATT
>JGI24159J19872_10011752_pt1 | contig 11455 bp, 10 predicted proteins | sample Ectturendosymbi4_FD_19872 | JGI IMG/M metagenome (IMG submission 19872) | reverse complement strand
TGTGCATTTAACCACAGAAATGGCCTAATGTATAAGTTCTTGAACTTTTCCAGTCAGATCTCCTTTGGTGTATGTCACTGATACTAGTGCCTCACCTAAACTCACAGCACAAAAACAGAACGACAATTTATTTGCCATTACGCTGCTGCCATATGCCCGTTGCGAACCTTTCATGCCCCCTAGTTTGAGAACCCAGGGCTTAATGAAATAGAGTGCATGCCACTGAAGCTGGTAGGGTGGGTTTGAATTCTGGTCAGGTTGCACCCAATTTACTGAAACATGGTGATTGTGGTCTGTCCAGTTTCCTAGATGAGTGCAGGAGATTCCTTCATCAACGGCAGGCCTGTAACCAGCTTGGGACACCAAGAGGGGCAAAAAGTTTTCCGAGAGGGGCTCAGATTTTTGAACTATGTCCCATATTTTAAAACTATGTCCAACACGTTTTTCCAGGGGTGTTAACATTTTTCTAAAGGGGGCTTTGCCATCCCGCGCCCCCTGGTTACAGGCCTGATGAGCGGTGTTGCAACTGGCCTGCCACCNGTGCTGCATTCACTACAAAAGTAGCTACTTGACCTGCCGCACAGGGTACAGTAAATGGAAATGGGCATCTGCCAGTGGCATAACCAAAGGGTTCTGGCCCCCAGTTGGCACCTTCCAGGGGGTGACAATTACTTCCCTAAAGTCAGGTTTCCCACGCGGTATTGAAAGTATTGAAAAAATATCGAATTTGAAAATTGTTTTTCAAAATTGGCCAAACTATGCATTAATTGAAAAAGTATGAAGGTTCTAAATTGAAAAGAAATTTGAAGTATCTGAGCAGAATTTTGCTGAAGGCAAATTAGCTCATTATTTATGCAATGTGCAAAATTGAGTTTCATGATTAAGAATTTCTACAAATGAAGAGAAGTGATGGTATTGAACTTTTTTAATTTAGTGATGAAAACGTATTAAAAAAGTATGGAAAATGATTTTTAAAAATGTGTGGAAACCCTGCTAAAGTAGTTTCAACTCTTCATTTTTGTGTATTAGAATCCCCAGACTCATAGTTTGAAAGACTTGAAAACGTATATGGGGAATGAGCAAGCAGCTGAAATGTGTTCTCAAGAGTCTGGGTCAAATCCAGTGTGCTGAACTACCCCTTTGGTACATGGGCGCAATTAGGTGAGGGACACCCCCCTCAATTTTTTAGACAGTGGGGATATAATATGCCATGTCCCCCAACATTTTAGTCTTTAGGTTTCGTAATATATTGGTTTCACTCCAAGCTGTTCCCCTCACATTTTGCAACAAATTTGTGCTTATGCTTTGGTTGTCTTGAAATCATGGTATTTTTTAGATATGTACTTGGGGGAAATTGTCCCCAGTCAAGACCATTCCTCCAATCAAAATTCCTTTAAACAAAAGCAACCACAAATACTTGAATTGGTGTTAGATATTTGTGCATCCAGTGCATCTGATTAGAAAACTGTATGGTTATTTGAGATGTCAGGGGAACAAATAAACACTGTTGTTATGCGTTTTGTTTCCACAACTTAAATGTGTGGTGCATGATTTGGTGTTTGTTGTTTGTTTGTACTTGTTCCTGAATAAACTGATACTGATAATGATCACCATACTGATAATGCATCAATCCTTGGTAAATTTGAGTGAAATTTTATCATGGTTGACCTTTTCTCAGGTTTCAGTTTCAAACATTCTTGTCGTAGTCTGCTTTTTTTGCCAAATCCAGTTCGAGATGTTAGGGCTTTGACTGCATCTCTGGCCTAATGTGCAGACTTACAGGTCATTTATTTGTTTTTTAAGGGTTAATTTTGTGTTGAGCTTGGGTTCATTTCTGTGTAAGTTATTTCATTAACCACTTGTGGGTCATTCNATGTCAAATGNAGCAAAAAAATGGAAAATTCAACCCACTATCTCAGATTTTCCTCAAATTTAATAAGNAGATAAAACTTTTCGTGTGGATTCCAACAAACTAATTTTTTTTGAAATTGGTTAAGGTTTCTCAAAGTTCTGGACCATACAAAATTACTACTTTTTGTGGTCAATGAAGCATAACGACTAGCAAGAAAATCATCAANTNACTTCAAAACTAAATCATTCTCACTGTAATCATTTAATTTTTGTAAAAACATCTTATCTTCACAAGTNAAGAAAAATTTCAAAAAATCCATGCACTTACCCCAAAAATGGGTAGTCATCAAAATCACTCAAGCATGACATAAATTTTGAATGCTAATAACTCAACGAACACACATGCTATTGGCATGTGCAGTACATCATCTGAAATGTTTAGTTTTAAAGTTAGTTGATGATTTTCTTGCTATTTGTTATGCTTCATTGACCACAAAAAGTAGTCATTTTGTATGGTCCATAACCTCACGAAACCTGAACCAATTAAAAAAATTTTTGATTTGTTGGAATCTGCATGAAAAGTTGTATCTGCCTGTTGAATTTGAGGAAAATATGAGATGGTGGGTTGACTTGCTGGGACAGTTGACATGGAATGACCCTTGTTACTCTCTCATATTGCATTTAGTTGTGTGTTCACATGTCAACAACTGATTAATATGTGTATATATGTGTGTTTTGATTAATCTTGTGGTTATTGATGTCTTAGATTTTGTACATTACTTCAAGAATATTTGGAGTTTGTGCCAGTAAACTTCACTTGTTTTTATCATTTAAAGTCAATTGTTCTGTGCAGAGAGTTTCCTCAGCATTGTGAGAACTTTGGTTGGGATATAAATTCGATGCAAGGTATGTAGTTTACATCAGTACAATGTAAAAGATGTCATGTACATGTTTGTTTGATGTGCTGCTTTGCTATGTGTGGGGTTTAATTAAAATGTTGAACTAAAAACGTAAGTGATTCACAACGAACCTCACAACTGTAAAAATGATTTCGTGGGTGTAATTAGTTTTATTTTAGACTTTCCATCAAAGCATCTTTATGTGTAATGATGTAAAAGAGTCCTCGAATTAAAGAATTGTTTGAGTGTGGTTGTTTTGAATATGCTGTTAATCAATAAACGTTGGATTTATCTGGTATGACTTCATGCAACAGTCCTGTATTTGCTTATGCTAAAAAACAGCAATGGGTCAGCTTTAATGTTAGCTTATTTCTTACAGTAGGATTGTGACTTGTTACTCTCACCTGGTAATGTTCATTTGCTTTGTCTTTGTATTCACCAAGCATACATTTCAATAATGTATGTTGCAAAAATCTTGATTCTGGCACATACGTATGCTCTCATTCTCGTTTTTGTCAATGCAGGGCTGTTTACATCTTTTGCTCATAGCTGGTATCAAAAAAGTTATCTGTGTTTGTGACTTACATTTTGCTGTTATTATTGTGGAATCATGATAACTATTCAGTATCTAATAAAAAACAAATGATACATTCAGATCTTTATAGCACATTACCACTCTCATTCTTAAATGGTTTGCCCAATGCGTCTTTAACCAATAATCTGTATTTTTCCTTTCATAGTCCAAGTCTCAAGAGCTAAAGCTAAATTAGTTGACTTCATTCCAAGCCATTTTTGTTTGTTCGTTTCATTGACCAATTTTTGTACTCTTATTTTGATTGTTATTAATGCCTTGTTTCAATAATGATAATTCATTTTATTGGAAGTTTTGTTGTGAGATCAAGTGAAAAAAGTGGTAAATAAATAGTAAGTAAAATTCAGTGAAAGTTTTTGTCATGCATGTATTCAATGAACACTTGTATTGAATGAGCTTTCATTAAGATTCAGCCTTCTATGAGCTTGCAATATGTTTAATTTAAAACAAGCTTAATAAACTGCAATTGCAAAATCATGTCAAGTTGTTAATTTGACCTTGTCTATAACATGCCGTCTGCTATAGCCTACATGGGCACATGGCCATCATCAGGTAAGTGGCACTGAATAGGCAAATCAATGTTTTTTTTAGACTAGCCAATTAAAAGTAATTTGAGCCCAAGTTTGTTTTTTCTTATCAAATGTCAGTTATGAGTTCTATATAGATGAAATCCAAGTCCACTACTACTGTTTGATGTGTAAAAGTTCTGTTGTGACAATGTGATTGCTGAGTGCTGCACATGCTGCTACTCTCTTATGCAAAAATTTGATTGTGAGTTCACTCACTTCATAGCATTGGATTGTATACACCTGATCCACAACATTGGCATTCACATTTCTTTGTAGAATGCCATGATATGTAAAAAAAATTGCTGGAATTTATTCTGTCTTACTGTTCATATTGGTGCAGATAAAATTGGAGACATTTCGTTACATCCAAGCTACCAAAAAACTCTGTTTGCTTAAAGCAGCTTTACTAATTTAATTACACTGCTGAAACATAGGTAAAGAAATGTTAGAGCAACGTTTTTGAGTAGCTTTAGAATGTTGTTATACTTTTTTGCAACTTGTTAATTGTGCATGGCATGTCCTACCATGTAGAGCATGCAGATAGTTACTTATTTATCTATTTCTGTAGGGAGTCATAAGATACTGATTGTGTGTGATTGCACTGTGTGCAGAATGCAGATAGTGTGTTAGACAGTATCAGGAACTGTTTGATAACTGACTGTGACTTGTGCTATCTCTCCAAATGGCATACTTTTCATGAACCCCGTCTTGTTTTTATAAACCTGTTTGCAAGCTTAAATTGGTCTATGCTGTACCAGCTACAATTCATATTCAAGCACTTATGCATTTTGGCTTAATTTTTGTGCAGTCCATTCAGATCTGGGAAATGCTTGAAACAAAGTGCTGGTGTTTTTTACATGAGATTGTGGTTTGACATAAACTATCTTGCTGCTTCCAACTATGACAGCACTGTATGGCGGGCTGTGGAACAAATATTGGTTGTAGCTCAATTTTAATTTTATGGAAACGTTGTCTTGACCATATGATGGATGAACAAGTGACAAGATATTATAATATTTATTTTGAGTCAGACTCATAGATCATATCACAAGGGTACGTGAATAACAACACAAATATGTTTAATTACAGAGCAGGTGTTAGATGATATACACAGGCAACACAGGGAGATAACAAACACCAAAACAGCGCACCATCTATAACTGCATTCACTCATCAACCAGGAATCTGGCAGTGAGAGAAAATTTAAGACATGCTAACATCATGTTCTGAAGTAAATGGCTGGAAAAGTCGGATGGAAATATTCAGCAGCACACAAAAGCACAGATCCAATCTCACTGAATTACATTGTGCCCAAGCCGATTTTATCAAATGGACAAATGCCTCACCACCACACAGTTTTTCAAATTCTATTCATAGTTTTTCTTCTCGGGGACAGAATGGCAAATCTTGAAAAAACGTAGATGTATGTGAAAATGTAAGTGTTTTGTGTCTTCCACTGCTCTGTCCATAGTTGAGTATTTCTCAACATGCGAGTCGTAACCTCAAATGGGATTGTGTGAAATTTCTTTGGGGTTGCGTGCTATATAGAAATTGATTACAGTACTGAAAAGTGTTATAAAAGCATTCCCAAATGCAATGCAAAGGCATCACGCTGCTTTTTATCAAATAGCAAAGCAGAAAGGTGACACAATGGAAAAAATTTAAATGCCAGTTATCATAAAGAGAAATCAATGAAATGCGGATTGTGGAAATAGAAAGCAAAAATTAAGATGTGGTTTCTTTGTCAAACATCTTGGGTAAACATGTCTCCTGATGTTCTCGACCAGGTTCTAACTTAACTGAAAGAGCCTCCAACTGCTTTATTAGATTCAGTTGGATGATCTTCCAGATATAGAAGATATGTTGTGCTGTGTTTATTTGCTGTATGAACAATGCTAACAGTTCCAGAAAATTCTTGTTTTGCGAAGAATTGAAGTTGTGTTGTAAAGGTGACGACATGTTTACCTGGACACCTGGGTAGTTTCTTCCCAGAACATTTCATTTTTTAGGAAAAACGTCTTGGGGTTTTTACCGGTGACGGAGCAGCATGTTTTGACTTCATGTTGGCTGTAGTAAGAACGAATCAAAGACAAAGCACCAGACACGAAATGGACCAATAGTTTGTCTGCAGAGAGGCCTTTGCCACAACACAAAACATTAAAATTCATTGCAGAACGTGTGAAGTTCAATATTGCAGCAAGGCCGTTAAACCAACTTTTGTTTCCGTTTTTGTGCGACGAGATAGATGCTGATCAGAAACAATTTGATATTTTTTCATTTATTTAACGACAGTTTCCTACTGGCATTAGCTAGATTGACACAATTTTGTCATGGCATGACCAGATTGTCAAAGAAACAACAAATGAATTCCCAACAGGCACAAGCAAAATCTATTGCATATTTCAAACAACGTGTCTACAGCACTAATAACAACAATCGAATTTTGAACTGACAATTCTGGTAAACCACATGCAGTAGAAACAAACGCATTATCAGTTTCCATCCAATAAAGCATTCGCCAAAGTCGCATTTGGCAAAACATTACGAATATTTTAAAGTGCTGGACGAGCACTACTATGAACGCTACAATGAAAGAAGGGATATGGTTCAGTTTATACGTAAACCAATAAGGTTTTTAATGGTATTTAGCAGGCTGTGCACAACGGGCCCCATTTTAACGTATAGACGTCAAGCATGGGTTAATGCGATCGGGCGAAAGTTCCACTGAAGTTTCTTTGAATAAAAATGTTATGGCTAACGATTTCTTGAAGAGTTGAAGGTGGACGTTCAGTTGGTGGTGCTGTACGTAAAGAGGAAATTGTTTGAACACCCTGTGTAGTGCGAAAATGCTAAAATTGTGGAGGTTTAAATTTAACTCTGCTTTGGGATAAATTTGTGACATTGAGGTCAGTCAACACTTCAGTTGCAAAATGTTTCTTTTTCCGTATTCCGAGAAGTCTTCACAGATCATGCTACCATAATCAAAATTGTCAATATAATTAAGATTGTTTTATGAAGAAAAAGAAGGTTGTGTCAAGGCGCAGCATTTACAAATGAACAAAGATGCTCCATTTTATTCGTCACCTTCTAACGAAGATGTAAAGGGTGGTGGGCCAAGAAAGACGATAGGAAAAAGCAACTGCAAGTGTTTGCATGTGTCCGTTTCGGAGAGGTACAGGTTATCAAATGATAATGAAACACAAGAGTGGAGATAGCTCAGTGGTAGAATGTCCATCTCTCAATCGGAAGATTGAATGTTCGATCCATGAGTCTTGGGCAAGAGCGCTTATTTTAACCGCCCCAGCAAGAAGAAAATTTCAAGCTTTGGCCTGCCGTTATCAAAATCGAATTTATAAAAAATAAGGGATGGTGTTCCCAATCTTCATCTTTTGTGCGAGTTCTTCAAACCACTGCTTTGCCGCATTTGATCTCAGGACAGTTGTTGAGCAGCCATTTGATTGTCTCATCGTCCAGAACCGTCAGGCCGTGCAGTTCATCAGGAGGTCGATGGATTGGACATTGGAAGACAGCATGGTCCACAGTTTGTTCTTCTGCGCCACACTCACAGCCTGCAGAGGAGGCCATGCCCCATTTGTACAAGCAGGAGCGGAATCACCCGACACCTGTGTGGAGGCGGTTAAGCCGGACCCATGCTGTGCTTGGCAGGTTCAGTCCAGAAGAGTGGGTGCTGGTGTCGGTGATGGAAATGTGAAGCCTTGTAGGGTTGTGCGTCCACTCCGCATTCTATTGGCAATCTGCCCAGTGTACATGTATGTCGTTGTTGTCAAATGGATGTCTCGATCTGAGGCGCCGTGCGTTTGCACTCGATGGACGGGTGAGTGCTGAGTGGAGCAAGTGTCCAGGCTCCATGGCACGGCATCCTAAAGACAGTGTGGCTCCATTGCGACAAAGCTCAGCATGTTGGATGCCTGCGAGGATTGGAAGATTGTCGGCTGATGTAAGACGCAAGCACCCAGTCACAATTCGCAAGGCGTCATTGATGCAAGGGTAGATAAGGTGTGTATGAGCACTGTGGCACCAGGCTGGAGCGAAGTACTCTGCGGTTGAGTGCACCAGGGCTGAGGTGGCTGTTCGCAACATTATTGCTCCAGCACCCCAGTCGGAGCCAGCAAACTGCCTCAAGAACGCGACACATAATATCAGCTTCTGTGAAGTGACTCAAGGTGTCAGCTATATGTGAGCGATCTGTCCAACGTTACTTTGAGGTATTTAAGCTCGGGGCAGATAAACAGGATTTTGTTGTTGAGGTTGAGTTTCATCTCACATTTAACTTCCTTGTTGTTAAGATGGAANACTGCCGACACCGCTTTTGTAGTGCTGAGTTTTGGCTTACACGTCTGGAAGTATTCACCTACAGTTGCCATGTTCTTGCTCAGCACCCCTTCCACTGCCTGCCAATCTCCATCAGAGCGCATGATTGTTAGATCGTCAACATGTACATAATTTCCGGAGACGGTGTTTGGCAAGTCATAGATGTAGATGTTGAAGAGAAGGGGTGCCAGGAGAGATCAGTGTTGGACGCCGTTCTTGAAGCGTCCTAACCTGCTCTTTTTGCCATTTCTGGTGGTGAGGGTGAAGCTGCGATTGCCAACCATCTCCATGATCATGTGGACCATGTGTCCACCAGGCAGCAATCGCAGCAGCTTGCAAGTGAGNATGCCGTGCCATACGATGTTGTAGCCTGCTGTGACGTTGATAAACACAGCTCCGGCCTTTTTNTTAGCTGAAAAGCTATCTTCGGTGTCCTCTGTCAGCAGCATGTGGTTGACCTCCCATGTCGAAAGCCCGCTTGCTCCTGTGGGAGCAATAGGTCAATGATTTGTCGACACGAGTGTAGATAAGTCTCTTGAGGATTTTGAAGGGACGCACAGCAGAGACATGGGACGGTACCTCTATAGGTCCCACAGTGGCTTTTCTAGGTTAGGGTTCGGAACTATTAGTGCTCTTCTCCAGAACCTGGGAATTTTGAGTTGGCGCATGCAGGAAGTGAGGAAATTGCAAAACCAAGACTTAAGAATCGACCCACCGTAAAGTATAAACTCCAGGAAGATGGAATCTCGTCCTGGAGACTTTCCTGGCTTCAGGCGTCTGAGGGCAGCAGCAAGCTCCTCTGGCCAAAAACGCTCAACGATACTGTGACCCTCAGGTGTTGGGATCTTCCATAGGTCAGACAGCTTCTTGTTCATAATACTGGAAGACTCACGGACCCTAGTCCTGTGTGCCCCGTTCTTTCCAAGTTGCGTGTCAATGGAGTTTGCCGAGACAGGGCACAGGCGAGAGGAGCGTCCAGACCTGCCAGTAAGTTCGTTGATGGTTCTCCAAGCCTTGCGGCTAGAGTGCTAGAAGTCAATGGAATTGACGACTTCACTACTGTTTCTTCTGCTCTAGCTGAGAAAATAGGGATGAAGCGGCTCTATCAGAGTTACTCCCCACAGGAGCGCAGATGGAATGATAGAGGTTCTCGCACTCTTTGGCCCAGCATGGCACATAGTTCTTGCGACGGCCACGTGGGATACATTGTTTGGCTGCAAATATCAGGGTCTCGCAAAAATTTTGATATGCCCTCTTGATGTGTGATGTGTCCAGAGGTGGCAATCTATCAACGAATTCACCTGTGAGAAGGCAAAAGCGCTTCCAATGAGCCTTGCAAAAGTTCCAACGTTTCACCAGATCACTGTGGGCAGGAACCTTGAGTCTCAGTGGCGTTATGAGGGAGGGCCGATGTTGTGACCGCGAGAACTTTCCCAGAACGCGTCTGTCCGGCAGTCGGCTGTCCTGGCCGAAACTCTTGAAGGTCAGGTCTGGTGTCAAGCGAAATTTCTGACATGTGTTTGTTTTTCAGTTATTTTGCTTCTCAGAATAAAGAAATAAAGTCTGGCAATTACTTTTTTGATGTGTGTTGTGTAAATTAAAACATTTTGGTTAGATGTCAGGTACCAACAACAAGCTATAGCACGGGAACAACTTTAACCATTGAAAATTTTCGGACTTAGTCGTCGACCTCAATTATTTTTCTTTTTGTAACCCTAACCCGACACACTTACCTCAACACGAATATCCTAAGCCCTAACAATCAGTTTTATCAGCGTATTTGATATGTAGTATATTACTCTATGCATTCGCACATGGTGCCAGGGCCGGATTAAGGGGGGAGGAACGGGGGCAATTGCCCTGGGCTCCCCAATTGGAGGGGGCCCCCGGTGGTGACAATTATTTGTTTTAAATAAAATACTCGTTTGAAAAATTGCTGCGGTTCTAAAGAGATACAATAATACAAATCTATATTCCGATATTGGTTAAGTATTATATTGATTTCGCAGTCTTTAAGACACATTCATATAAAACATGCATACAAGGGCGTAACGAGGCTAGATGGCTCCTGGGGCAAGAAACAAGTTTGGCGCCCCCATGTTCGAACCTGAGGTATTTCGGAAGCAAATGTACTGTATTGAAAAAAGTACTTGAGACATTGTCAAGACTTTTCGGAGCCCCAATAGTGATTCGGCGCCCGGGGAATTGCGCCCGCCTTGTTCTGCCTCTGCATGCATAACCAAACACATCAAACAGATACTACAACTCGTCAGAAACATCGACATAATACATTTCCAATCTTCAGAAGCATTTTCCTTACGCATAATTCTACTGTGGTACATTTGTTTCTAATTTAAATACATCGAAAATTGTTAGAGCAACAGTAAAATCTTGGCAGTATTCTTTGCACCATGCATGGTCATACACCCTCGTCAGAAGAGATTTGTGATGAATATGCAGCTCAGACAATGTTTAGCCAAAGCCAAGCTTTTCCGACTGAAAAAAGCCAGATTTTGTCAGCATTAATGGCCCCTTAACTTCTTGTGCCGTCAGGAGGTAGCCGCAGCGGAACTGCGAGCCTTTGTTTCGTCATAAAGGGTAACGCATGGTGGAAACCATTTCCTTCCGATGGTTACTATCGTTGTGTCACATAAACATATGAAGCTAGCTAAGCCATTCACACCACATGTTATTGCGTGGTCTGTCAGAAAAGATGTTAATCAGACGATCTGTAGAACAAAAGAGCAGGAAACGAAATTGCAGTGTTAGCTAGCGTGATGTGGAAATCTTTAATGACATCAGCAGCTAAAAAGCGCAAAGTTTCTAAGGAGAAAAAGCGCAAGGATCTGGCAGTGTTAGCTAAAACGCCGCGACTGAATCGCTTTTTCCACCAAAACTTTCAAGCAGCAACGTGGCGTTAACCAGACCATCTGAAAATTTAGGTGAAACGCACGACATAAGCTTCGAAGCACCTTTCACACTCAGCCTGGCTGGTCATATTGATATGATATTTTTCCGGTGTTTTTGTTTGTAATCTCTGGTTTCTGTTTATTGCTCGGATGAAATGTTGTTTCTTGCCGAGTCATTTCTGGTCTTTGAAATATTTTTTCTTAGTAAGAATACACTCTAGTCTTTATATCATAAACTCTCTTCTCGCAGGTAACTGCATGTGCAGTTGAGTAAGCACATTCTCGACTATCGGAAAAAGCAGG
>JGI24159J19872_10011748_pt1 | contig 11456 bp, 8 predicted proteins | sample Ectturendosymbi4_FD_19872 | JGI IMG/M metagenome (IMG submission 19872) | reverse complement strand
ATCTTTCCACCAGAGGGTGAGCTTGAACATTTTTCTCACCAGGCACCAATTCTTCTCTTACAGGCCAATCTTGTTTTATCCAGGGCTGGGCTCTGCTCTGCTGTCCCACAAGCATAGAAAGCATGGGAACTTCGTATAACCACACTGCAAACCAAGTAGAAATCCAACCATTTTTAAATCAATGCAAATGATGCAGTTGTGTTCGTAGTATGAAATTTTTTCCAGTACAAATTTAATTTCGCTATATTTTTCTTTTAGAGTTGTTGAATGCCCAAGAGGAATAGATCCAAAGCGTTACCATTATGTAGAAGAACACATTTCAAACTTCTTTTACAACCAATGAAAAGTCGCCAATTGTTAGGATTATATTCAAAGACTCCGAGTTTTTTTAGAAGACCTTCAACGTTGTTACAGTACACAATCTCATTTTCCTGGGTGAAATATGGCAAGAATTGTTCATGACGTTTCCGTTGAAAGGTGATGAGAGTACCTGGTTTGAAAAGATTTTTTTCTTTAAGCCTTGAAGCCAGCAACTCAGAAGACTCCTTAGAAAGATTCAGATCTCTTGCCAAGTCATTCAGCTCTCCTTGGGAAAAGAGTTGCGGGGATAAAAGAGATGGGGAAAATCGTTGTCTGCTAGGGTGTTATCACTGTCAATTGAAACGTCCTTCTCTTCACTGGAAAGAGAAGTTTCCAGTTGTTGCAAGCCTTTAAAAACTAGAACAGGAAGTTCTTCACTGTGTGGAACTGGCCTGATTGCCGAGTCTAAGTTTGTCAAGGAGTTTCAATTGACAATGATAACACCCTAGCAGATAACGCTCTAAGTTTGTCAATATATCAAGGAGTTCCTATTCTTCCTATTGATACCTTTAGTTTTCACTGCATAAAAATAGCAGTCGTTGCAGTTATCTTTTGGCTCTCGCCACACCATTGGAATAGCAAACCGTAGGTTTTTTCTACTTTTGTTTGTCCATTGCCATAAATGTTCTACGCAAGGTTTACACACAATGTGGGGTGCCAAAGGCTTGTCTCGATCACCCAGCATCACTTTGAAGTAGGCAAGATAAGCACGCTTTACAAAATCACTGATTGTTTTCCTGTTATGCTGTAAAGTGTGTTCACCACAGATATAGCAGAAAACATTTGGTTCATTTAAACAGCGTCTTCTTGATGATGTAGCCATAATCAAGTTATAAACTTAAGCAACCCATAATTTTAATGAGTTTTAAGTCACAAACTAGAATAAAAGAGAGGACTTGCAGTTGTGCATTGTGCAAGCGATTAAACATAATGTACAGTAGCCTACTTCAACTATTATGATGTCACAAATAAACAGTGGACAATTACGACATGCCACAGATAGCACATGAATTGAAATCTGTGATGTCACAGGGAAGTCTAAGAGTAAAGCTAAACCATTCACCAAGGCCTTCACAAAAATCGAAATTCTTAAATAACTTAAAAAGTTGACCTGAGAGAATGTAACAGACTGCATTTTTGAAATTAGCAACCCAAAATTAATCTAAATCAGCTCTAATGATTAACAAGAAAATGATCAAATAATTTTCAAACTAAATCATCCTTGCTGCAATTGTTTAATTGTCGTGAAAACTTGACAAAAGGTTGTCTCAAGTATCTTATCTTCACTTGTGAAGAAAAATTTGAAAAATCCATGCACTTAACCCCAATTTTGTGGTAAAGAAAATGGGTAGTCATCAAAAGCACTCATGTGTGACATAAATTTTGAGTAGTAATAAGTCGACGAGCATATATATTATTGGCATGTGCAATGCATCATCTGAAAGCTCTCAATGAGGAATTTGTTTAATAACAATTGGAACAATGTTTTTTCTTGCCGACAGTAAGTGGATTAATAAAAGTGAGACAAAAACTTTGTTGTCACATAATGACAGTAAAGGTTTCCACAAAAACGTGTGATAGTCCACTAAAAAATATAAAGTAATATAACTAATGGAAAGAGCCAATGTCAACTTAAAAACGAAGTACAACACTTACAATGAATATGTGACTTAACTGCAAAGTGGAAATTCCGCCCTAGTTGGGAACCACTACCTGAAGGGTCCGTGAAGGTGATTCAAAGGGTTGAAAGGCTTTGCTGTGACATTTTGAAAGGGTTAATAGGGAGTGCAGACATTTGCATTGCTACCACGATGATTATGACGTGATTTCAAATCTCTATCGCAGCGTTTCTTCTTGAGGGGTCCACAACCTTTATTAAGATGTACTGGAGGTCCATGACCCACAAGTGGAAACGCTGCTCTAGCACGATCAGTCACAAAGTTATGGCTGATACCACCTCAGAGTTACTGTAGTGGGTCCCGCGGTCCTTAGAGCGAGCTATCAAGTTGGATTCTGTGAAGTTCGAAGTTACCTCTGAGTACAACAATAAGATCTTAGCTTGCTTTATTTTTTGTCCTGTGCAGTGCGGGTGCATGATGTTGTATTTGGGGGCAATGTCCCCTAAAGTCCCATGAAACGGAACAGTATGCTGTCAAATTCTCAGCAGATCTTTTGATGAAACGTGTGGAGAAGAAAGTGTAGCACCTGAAAACGTCTTTTCAGATATTGAAACAAAGTTATGTGTTAGCACTGGTACAGTAATTGCAGCTGACTTTCGTTGCCGCACTTTGACCGTAGTTCTTGCATAAAAGTGTTCAGGAACATACTCTTCTATTTGTTTTGGTTTTCGTTGTTGTAAAATGCTTTTGCAAGAATACGGTAGTGTGCTTTTGCAAGAAAACAGTAGTGTAACTGCAGAAAAAGGACCTACCACAAACTAAGTATATTAAATATACCATTTTGCTATTTTATAGAGATTTTTGGAAAATCGTGCTTTTATCCAACGATGGGGAGCCTAGATATGAATGAAGAACAAGTACGAAGTCACCGAGAAGTTGTTGTTCGGACGTTGCATCTGATTCCATCGGATAAATGGCCGAATATAGAGGACCTGGTGCAATACAGAATTAAGCGTTATGGTGAATCTGTCGCAATTCCAGAGTGGAATGGCTACAGACTTTCGATTGGCTTCGAACAAGAGACTGCGCAATACGCCTACAACAAGTTTGAACCAAATTTTGGTGATGTACTTGTGGCTTCATATCCTAAAACAGGTAAATTTTATGAAATAGAGTATGCTCTTAGGTTTTCTTTTGGAAATACTTGCTTTTCTTTTGGAAACCAATTCACGCAAATATAATGCATAGGCAAGCAGGGCTACCATACCGTCTTTATTTGTAAGGTTTGTCCTTTTTATCAAGGGTCTGTCAAAAAAACTTCATTGTACTTCTAAGAAATGTACTTTTGGACTTGCGTCCTTACCTTGTTTTCAGCAATAATGTCAGAGATCGACTTGAAGCAACAAATGATTTAGAATTTTATCCCTACTTTCCTGACTAAAAGTTTAGGACCACCATGTGAAAAGTAAACTTATTGCGTTGACAGGTTGTTAATGCCTTACATATATTCATCTGCCAGTTTGTTTCAATCACTTTTATTTGCTCACAACGGTATGAATACAATCTCATAAATGATTTTTAAACTTATGCTGACGTTCAAATAAAAAATATGCTGATAAATGTCCTTTTTTTCTAGTCGTTCTTATTTTTGAGTCTAAGTTGATGGTAGCCCAGTATATAAGTAACCTCTGGAAGCAAGTGTTATTTGTAGACTCAGCTGGCGAAAATAAGACTTTAAACGCTATAAACCGTACCGACTTGTCGGTGGCTATTCAGCTTGCTTTCATCGGCTTAACCCTTTAACGTCCACAGCGGCCACTTTTTTGACCAAACTTTTTAATTCCATAACAATCCATAACTCGGCAGCCGATTGAGTTAGACAGCTGTTCAAATCTACGGATTGAGCAAGTCTTCTATTTGAGATTGAAAACAAAAATTTTCTTTTGCGGTCTGGTGACACCTGTGGGGTACGTCGCAAGTGGGGGTGTTTTGTTGCCTTTTTGGCGAACTTTATACGGCCCTGGGCGCCAACCCAATGAGCCAATTTTTGGATCAAACTTCTTTTGGAATCTAGACTATCATCCGAGTCTTTAGAGCCCTTGATTGGCTTTCTATCATATCTGGAGTAAAAATTATGGCTAAAAGCTCAGTTTTCGGCAAAAACAAAACGCAAAATATCCATTTCAGGCCAAGTTTTGAGCAGCCATATCTCGGCAGCAGAATTATCTAGAGGGCTATTCAAACCCTGTAAAGACTTGTGAAGCCCTGTAGTAAAGCATGAAAAAAAAATTAAGTTTTGGGCTTGGGGTTCTTGGTTCATGAAGTCTGGAGTGAAGTACGTTTTGCATTTTTGATACCGTCATCGCCGAGCCGATATAGTGGCTCAAAGTTTTATTGGATTCTAGGCTCTAATTACGAGTTTTTAGAGCCCTCGATGGACTTTCTAGCGTTTCTGGTTCGAACGTTAGGTCCAATAAACCCTAAATTGTTTACAAAAACCTGGGGGAATTCCCAGGATTTTCCCTAATTAATATTCGGTTATTTTGCAGTAACTTTTCAACTAGAAACGCTACAAAATCAATCAAACTTTCTAAAGACTCGTATTACAGCCTAGAATAAAAAAAATTGAGCCACGAAATCGGCTCGGTTGGTCGCCTCCCAGAGGATGATGACGTCATCCAAATGTAAACAAATACGCATAAGCATCCGCCCAAAATGTAAACACAAACAAAAAACCCGACATCCCAAGCTTACATTTTTTTTCAGTCTAAACTACAAGACGTCATGAGTCTTCAGAGGGCTTGACCAGCTCTCTAGCATAACCTGACGGCGAGTTATGGCTGGGGTGAAATACACCCCAGGTTAGTCTTTGTGAGAGTCCAACAATTTTTCACCAATTTTGGGTTTTTGGGCTATAAATGTCGCTCCAGATACGCTAGGAAGCCAATCAGAGGCTCTAAAGACTCGGATGATAATCTTGTTTCCAAAAAAATCTTGAGCCAAAAAATTGGGTCATTGGTTTGGCGCCCAGGATCGGGTAAAATTGGCCAAAAAGACGAAAAAACACCTTGTGACAATCCCCACAGTGAACCCAAAACGAAAATTTTTTTTTTANTTTTAACTAGAAGACTTGCTGAGCCCGTAGATGTTCTGAACAGCTCTCTAGCTGAATCANTTGGCGAGTTATGGCGTCGCAAATTTGGGCAAAAATGTGTTAGCGGTGGTAGTTTTGACAGATCTGCTAAGTATGGGATCATGCAGTTTCCACAAACTGCGTAAATGTTTTTTAAGGAAGAGCAGTGCACTGTGCATTGCAGATTTTTTTAAAAGTTTTATTTCAATTGAATCACAAAATGCCTGTAAGAACAGAGGTTTACCAACTTGCATACTTTCAGTGAGGTCGATGCAGTAAGCATTCAGCCATTTGTTTATTCAAATTTTGTTCTTAGCCAATTGTGACAGTTTTGCGGAAGGTAAAGCAGAAAATGTTATTTGCAGTGGCATGCAACCTGTAAAATTGTGTTTCATGATAAAATTTTGGAGAAATGAAGATAAGTGATGGAATTGATCTTTGTTTCATTTAGCATTGAAAAGGTATTGAAGAAGTGTGGAAAATGTTTTTTTAATATTTATGAGAACCCTGAATGTTGATCACAGTAACGACAAAAGAGCGTGAATGTCAAATCGGTATAACACAAACGTCATTTCATGGAGTTCCGCTGATTTTCCGGCGAGTTGTCGTTTTTTTGATCGAGGCTTTAAGCCGTTTGTTTCTACCTGGTAGTTGAGTTTTTATCTTGATGAAGCTGCATAGTGTAGCAAATGAAATTACGGTACGTTTTATAGCGTTTCACTGCTTATATTTCCGCATTGAGTTTTTAAATAATAGTTTTTATTCGGATTTCTTCGGGCAATCACTATTTACCTGCAGTTAGTTTGAATGACCTGCATACAAAGAAACGGCAATCCCATTTTGTAATGTAGAAACTAGTTCAAATTTTTGTGATTGATTTTACTCTACGAGAAATGCGATTTTCCCGACCTTGATATTTGTATTTCTCAGAATATAGCCGTGGTTTTAACTATTGCTTTTATGTTTTTTTGTAACTCAATTTAGAGTGTAATTCGTTTATTCCGGATTCGGTTTGACCGATGACTAGATCCGGATCACGCGAGGATCCGGACAACCGAAAGACTTTGCTTCTAGCCTGACTTCATTTATGTAACAAGATGACGGTTACAAGCACCTAATATGAACGAATTAACGGCCCAACGATAGACGTCAGTGGAAATAAAACGAATTCATTGATGCATTTGTACCGACATATCAGACGTAGTAACCGTGATAGGCTATTCAGCCAGTTGTGATCAGCCTGAGTTCGACTTCGTAGATATGGGCTAACTTCGTCTTCAACACTCTAAGCCAGGGCTCTCCAAACTTTTTTGTCTGTGGGCCGCATAAGCTGCTACACGACACTTCGAGGGCCGGACATCTTACGTAATGTGATTGTTTCGGGATATGTTGCATTCTATCAAATCAAAAATGTTTCGTAAATATACTATTTTTTCATTATTGACAAACTGTCTTTGCGGCCGGATGAAATGTCTTCGTAGTTTGAAGACCCCTGCTCTAAGCAATGAATGCTGACGCATTGCGCTCAAACATATTTATTACATCACAAATGTATCAAAAATAAGCAGGCAGTGCTATTCCGGGCCACAGCGGCAAAGTGTAAAGCTTGCAGTGAAATAATTGTAAACTGCTCTGACGCACCATTCTATTTTTTTTATAAATAATTTTAGAAATCGAAAGGAATCTTTCTACAGCCAAAAATCAGACACTACGATCTTGTCAGAGTATATCTTTTGCCTACTAGGTAGGCATCATCAGCTCTTATTCAAATAGAGCTTTCAGAAACAAGTTGAAAAACATAAATTTCAAGGCACAACAGAAAAAAGTTCAATAGAAAAAGCAACTGATTTCTAATGTTTAAGTTCGTATTTTAGGAGACTCAACGCTTTGTTTGGGGAGTTAAGCTACTAAAAAGCCCCTCATAGCAACAAGATTGGCACTGACGCGGAGCAACGGACGGAAAAATCCGGAATGGCAGATGTAACAAGAACAAGCATAGGCGAAGATCCCGGATTAACCGAATTTTACTGTAGATTACGAGTTGGTGGTTTTCTTTGAAATTGTTCGTCGCACCTCACTAAACGGAACTGAAAAGCCAGTTGGTTACAGACAGCAGTATCAGGAAGTAAAGCGTGTGTCCATTGTTGTTATGTTTTGGAAAGATGTATTTTGGGGTGAGTGTTTGGGGTTTCTTCTCTAGCGGTGTAACAAAATCCAAAATCAACGTAAACCAAGTGCTTTTCACATGATAATTCATAGACAATCATTTATTTTTCTCCTTTGCGAAATGAAAAATTTCAAATGATACTGGTTCTACGAATAACTTAGTTTATTGATCTGGTTGTGAAAAGGTATGAAACCTTCTAAAATTTTAAGAAATTCGGTAAGAGTATGCAAAATGATAAAAACCGAAAGGCCGTAGTTTACATGGAATAAGAACAGAAAAGATTTTTGGCTGTATTCGTAGCAAGCACTGCTCTGATCGCAGTGTTACGCAGGGATGGAGTGCTCTCAAAAAAGGTGTGGGAACGCACACAACAAATAAGCCATTTTGAAACATCTTCAAACACATTTCAAAGCAAAACGTGAAAAAGGTGTGGGAACGCCGTTCCCACGCTTTTCCGCCCCACTACACCCCTGGTGTTACGTCCGCATTTTGTTTTACATTTAACACTGATTTATTAGATGGACTAAACTTGAGGTCTGAAGTTTGTGTTTGAACGAATACAATTTTCACGCTTAAATTCCGCGCTTTTATGCTTGCACTATTCGCCGAAAAACGTAAATACACTTTTGCTTCTTCGTACAGATAATATAACAGCATTTTAGATAAGCTGATAGTCCCAACTTTTCTCAGTTTACTCAAAATATGTCTGCGTCTTTATAACATAGGCTACTGCCTTCTTTAGGAACCACGTGGTTAAGAGGAATAGTGCGTAACCTCTTCTTTGTCCATGATGAGAAGGCTTTCCAAGAAGAGAGCAAAATCCATCATTTTTATACGTACCTTTCAATGGGACCAGGTAGGGTGTTTTCTTTGTTTTTATTGCTGCACAGGCACTTTTTTACTTATCTCCACTTACCCTTATTTCAGAGATGGTGAACGTATTTACTATCACGGGTCGCATGCATTGTGGAATATCGCTGGCGGACAGCAAAAATTAATTAATTTTATCTTCGAATTCTGCCTTTACCTTCCGAAGGAAAACAAGGAGAGTAAACTATGTCAAGGAGCGAGAGATACTTAGCATACTATCTACGTCTCTGCTTGTAATTGTAGTTTCGTTTTGACTCGAGGTTGTGTTCTAACTTGGGCATAACGAAAATTCTGATGCAGGTCGTATTAAATGTTCACGCGGGCCGCAGTTTCCCCACCTAGGCCTTAATTATTTCGAAAAAATCTAAAGTGCGCGTTAAAATCTGATACACTATCAAAAACAAGACGTTCAAATAAGAATGAAAAAGCGGGAAAGCGGCGTTTCTAATCGGGTTCTGGGTATTCTGTATTTCATGAAAACAGTGTGCCTTTTAACTTCTCGTAATCATGTTGTATCTGAATGAATCGGCCACAGTCTGCTGCAAAACAAATTGGGACAAGGTTGATTGACAGTTAATTAACGCTGGATTTACGTTGAGTTCGGTACCTCACAGTTTTTGCGCTGCTTAAAATTGTTACGTGGGTTATTGTGTTCATATTGAATTCTTGTTGTTCGTCAGCCAACTTTTCGGAATAGGCAACAATCGTTAGTACCGTTGATTAACCAAAGTAATAAAACAGAATTCCGCAAGCAGGCGTGCAATCTCAAACATTCCACATTAGAATATTCAAATATCCATGTTCGTGCCTATCAAGTTTATTTTGTTTATAATGTTGACGTACCTGGAGAAACATTTCATTTCGCTGAATAGCTAGTTTCAGCAGGGTACAAAACGTGTTTTGTTTCAGTGCAAAAATACCAAGTTTTGGAAAATCTTCCCCTACCACGAAGATGCTTGGCAACTCACCTTCCTGCGCCATTGATCAACTTCGAAAAATTTCGAAACAAAGGATCCAAGGTACGGTACTGATTCAAAACTGTGTTTTACATTTTCCAGGAATTTTACTATCATATGGAATATGAAAAACTGTTTTTAAGTATTGCGTGATAGGCATGAGCAATGGCCAGTATTTCATTCATACTTTACCAAGTTGTGGTAGAACATTACAATCTTCTCGTTTTGATCTCTAGCGTTCATCTGTGGAGATGATTTTCTGAGATAGTTTCACGTTTCATTTAATTCCACAAATCGGGCCAATCCAGGCCCGAAGCCACGAGGGCATTTGGGGACAGTGCCCCCCGAATTTTTTTTGGTCTCCCAAAAATTTTGTTCTGTCCAGAAAAATTTGTTTGAAACATACAATAAAAGCAAAAATCTTGCCCCCTAAAATGTATTTTTGCCCCTCCAAACCTTATAAACTGATTACGGGCATGAATCCAAGTAGATTTGCTTTTTTCTGTCTGCAATCCGATTCCGAACCATCCATCTGAGAAACAGTCAGCTGATCAGTTGCGCAGTGTGACGTGTTGGCAACTGCAAACAAGGGTGAACTATGACTGAAGCTTTCAAACTTTTACAAACTAACCTATAATTTCGCGCTGTCTTCTAAACAATTAAACAGGCTTTTCAAATAAATTAACCACACAAATGGAGTCAGGCTGCCAATACCGTGATAACAGTCGCTTCAATATTACATAATGCTTTTGTGCGCCAATGAGCATCCCATCCGACTTCTTAGCCGTGTAGTTCAGAACGTGATGTTAGAAAGTCTTCATTTGTCTCCCNCTGCCGGATTCCTGTTTGATCATGAGTGAATACAGTTAGAGCTGGTGCATTGTCTCAGTTTTTGGCTCCTCTCTGTGTTGGCTGNGTTCATCAACTNACACCTACTCTGAAATGCGCTATGACTAACCATTTTCGTGTTCTTGAGTTATTCGATTACCCTTGTAATATGGGCCGTGAGTCTGACTCAAAATAAATATTGTTATTATTTTTAGGTAAAAACAACTTACGCAGAGTATCCTCATATGAGATTTTGCAGCAGCAGAAACTACATGTTTTTAGTGGCTCTTACTTCATAACACTCAGATGAAGCTCTTCCTGACCAGCTCTTAAAACTTATATACTACAATCATACGTTAAAATAATTTTTGAAGGTTTTGTACATCATGAGGAATCCGAAGGATCAACTAGTTTCTTGGTATTACCACGCGATGCGCGTTCCTGCGTTGAAACAAGATTGCTGGAAGGATGTTTTTCCAAGGAATGAAACCGAGTTTTACGATTCCTCTTTATCGGGTAGGAGTGCAGTAATTTGCCAAAGCTTGTGTTTATTTGAAAAATATTAAACTTTACTGAAGCTTCACCAGAAGAGTTTGATTTCTTTCATCATCCAAACTTTAATCGCCTGATTGTTGTTCAGGAAAGCATCACCTTTTTGCAAAAAAAGATGAAGGTTATTTGGAGCACGTTAAAGAATGGTACCCACACAAGGACGATTCCAACGTCATGTTCGTTTTTTACGAAGATTTGCAAAAAGTAAGACACTCGCGCATGACGTTGTGTTTCTTGTCATCAAATCTGTTTCTGATTCATGCGAGTATCTCTAAACTATCGCAGTAGAAAAAACAGCTATTTTCATATCTAGTTTATCTCATTCGCAAAAAGTGGCAGTTTCGTTGCTTGACAAAACAATCCACTTTTTTCTGTGACTGTGCTCTGTACCTGAGCCAGTTGCACAAACGATACAATCATGAGATTCAGGGTCGGGCAATCCCGAAGCTGGCAAGCCTATCACAGAAAAAAGTTCTCACACCATTTGCAACATGGTGTCTGCGAGTGGTATAAATGACTCACAAGCTCCAACCAGCACTGCAAATTGTATTGCTCTAAATGCTTGCTGCCAGAACATTTTGTGAGTAATATACATTTGAAAAATATATTGGCATTTCATCAACTCAGTGTTGCTGCTTTTCATGTCATAGGCGGATCCAGGGGGGCTAAGAGGGCTGAAGCCCCCCTAAATTTTCTCAGATACGTTGTTTGATCCATGGTTTCCGACACAGAAACGTCCATTGGGGTGATTTTTTTGTATGACCTTTAAATAAACCACTTCTTGCACAGGGATAAGGACGAAAATATTAAATGCATAGCTTGATTTGCTCAATTTGGGAAAATTTCGATAGGGGGGTTTCCGTTTGTGCGGAGGGGCTTGACATTCTAAAAATTGACTAAAACTCCACTGATTTAGTAGTGCTTCACGTTTCAATTTGGGGGGCTAAGTGTACCAACCCCCCCCCCCCCCC
>JGI24159J19872_10011745_pt1 | contig 11458 bp, 5 predicted proteins | sample Ectturendosymbi4_FD_19872 | JGI IMG/M metagenome (IMG submission 19872) | reverse complement strand
ACATCTAACCAAAAAGTTTTAATTTACACAACACACATCAAAAAGTAATCGCCAAACTTTATTCCTTTACTCTGAGAAGCAAAATAACTGACAAAAAATAATAGGTCAGAAATTTCGCAAAGGTCAGAAATTTTGCATGACACCGGGCTACAGAAACTTACTTAACAGAACGTTTTGTAACGGCGTTGGAGGCCGAGCCTCAGGTTTACAGACGCATTCTTAGGACTATTTGTTCACTTGGTACAACACTACTGCAGAGGGGGACGCCAATTCATAAACTGGTCAAGGCCAGGCAAAGTACGAATGCATTGTGACATGCACACCCTCAAACGAACAAACACTGGAATGTTCGAGCACTCACAAAGTAAAATGCGGTTGTAGTGTTCAAAGAATAAGGAAGACTATAAACAATCTGACTGCGTCAAAGCAGGCAACCATACGTTATTAGACCTTCTGCATCTTTCGAGAAACAAGTACCTATGTTTTCTTAACAATGCCTCAAATGTAGGAATGTTACATCAGGGTTTTTTTTAAGGAAAATGTTAGGTACTCAGTATGAAGCTGTAGGGACCAGTGGCGATTCTAAGGGGGGGGGCTAAGGGGGCCATGGCCCCCCAGATTTTTGCTTGGCCCCTCCAGTTTTTTTCTTAATTTACCGTTCAAGTTCATTTGGTTGATATAGGTCCTATACATATACAGTAGATAACTTTGTTGGCCCCCCCTACTTTTTCCTTGGCCCCGCAGTGCCACCCCCCCACTTTTTTAATTCTAGAATCGCCACTGGTAGGGAACCGATTTCTCTGATTCTAAGGACCCGATGATAATTTTCTCTGATTCTAGGGACCCGATTTTCAATTCTAGGGACCCGAATGGGGTCCCTAAAACACCTTTAAAAAACGTGGTTACATTGAATCTGATGAGTCATGACTCCCAACACTCGCTCTCCAGGGCAGGTTGTATAGAGCTCTGCATCTAAAATTATAGGACACAAGCAATCTTTGGATGCATGACTTTCTGAAATTCCACCATGTTTGTGATGCATACATGGGCGTACAAAAGGAACGAAAATTATATTTTTGACTGCATTTGAACGACATTGGAGAAAAGAGGCTCGCAGCTTGTTTGCTGCACAATATTTTTATCGCAGTTGGCTCTGAATGTATTTGTCATCTGAGAGCTCAGCATTCAGTACAGCTCCCAGATATTTGTAGTGGATAACATATTTTAGATTTTTACCACCTATTTGTCAGTAGTGGGGTGTCTGTGCTTTTTGCACTCTTAGCCTTAAACCTCATACTAACAGTTTTGCTGCAGTTGAAAATATTTCCATGCGATTCTGCATAAGCCTGACACACAGATAAAAGTTCTCTTCGCAAAATTTCCGAAAATGAGAACTTTTCAGTTTTAATCAAGATGCACACCGAACAATTGGGAGAGAGTAAAAATTTGTATCCTCATACAAACACCTGGTTCCGTACTCAGCTAGTGTAGTGGTGGCTTTAGTGTGACAGATGTAGAGGCTACTACAGTAGTAATCCTACCTAAATTTTGTCTTGTTTAGCAAATTCGTTCTAGCTCTTCTTCTGGCATGTGTTTGAATTTCTATCACAAATGAAGATCCCAAACTTGAGGGATAACCTATCTCAAGGGTGAGGGGATCATTGAATGCTACCATTTCGGGCAAAACACATCAGGTGTCTTGTGTAATTGGCGCATAACGGATCAGGTGTGTTTGGGGCAAAACGGCTTTTTCTGGCATCGGTGAGTTGTGTGAAAGTTTTTAGAAGCACATTTAAGGCTATGCGTTTTCAGGGCTTGAACTGGTTGCAAAAGTTAGGGTCTTGTAAAGCGTCATTTGGAGCCAAAGTGGTCTAGTAGGTTGGTGCGTTCAACACTTGAATAGCACTCATATGACACTTTTCTAAACCTTTTTTCCAAGCCGTGGTACTGGGATCGACCCAGAAAGACACTAAAACGTGGAACAGTCCTCACGCTAAATTTAGTTAAAAACTATCACGTTTCGAAGCGAAAATGCAGCTAAACAACCTATTTTAAAGAAATGTACTACGTCCGCTTTGCCTATAAGAAAAATAATCAAAAGGTCGTAGAAGAACAAAAGATTTTTCCGTGGTACTAACTGTTCTGTCAAGATTTCTCTAATCAATTTGAAAGTTTCAGCAATTTGCACGGTTCAACAGTACCCTTATGTTATAAAGTTTCATAAGGGCAAATTGAGGCTTGTCTAAGAAAAAATAGTACACGAACATATAGATAAAAATGACTTAGAAATACGAACATTTTACACTATCTCCCAAATTTTGACATTTCCTGCATATTTGTGGTTAACTACCAATCATTTACGAAATTTTCGATCAGATAACCTTGTCTCAAAATCAATCTTCTAAGGAGATAATTTACCAGTAGGACAAAGAAAAATTCCAATGAGACTTCTTAAAAATGATTAGATTATAAAATTTCATCTTTATTCTTTGAAAGTTTCTGCAAATGTCAAAATTGCTATGCAATGTGTTGAAAATTTCGGTGGGGCAAATGCCCCAAATGCCCCCCCCTGGTTTCGCGCCTGTAACAGTGTGAGAATTATATTTCTCATTGTCCATTTGACTGAATCTTTTTTGGTTTAGAGGTAGTACGTGTTTCGCTTATGACAAGACAGTCATAAATCAACGCAGGGTTGAAAAGTCAACTTTTGAGGATTAGTCAGAGGAAAATTCAGTGTGAATAATAAAATAAACGACTTTGTTGGGAGTATTCCGCAAAATACGTTTTACGCCTGCTGTTAAGTCTTGCTGTGAGGTACACGCCCTAAACGCCGATGCACACCTACCTGCGGCGCTGCTTCGCTGCTTAGGTGCAACTGGTGTCGAAACCTCGCTGCTGTTAACTGTATACTGCATTGAATAGTCCTCAACCTATCCACGCTGCACACTCGTAATAGTAGTTGCATAACATTATTATGGTTACACTTACACCACAATCAAAAAATGTCCATAAGCTAGCACAAAAACGGATTAGTCAGTAGTCACCAATCCGTTGGAAGATGGTTTATTTTTATGTGATTTGTAGTAAGAATATTTTGATGAAACGAGTTGGCTATCAACAGCCTACTTGTCTCTGTGTCAAGATGGAATTCATGGTTGGAATCATTTCGCTTTCATGTGAATTGTATTCACTTTCGTGGAGCTGTTTTCGTACATGTGGGGCAGGCACAATTGTGTATAGAAAATGGTGTTTCGATTTACATGTGGAGTGCTGTGGAAGTTGCATGGTTAGCACCGTGGATATGGGAACAGGCACATTTTTGGGGGTGCGCAGGATTTTTGCCCGAATTTTCCCAAACTTGCCCGAAACGTTTTGGGCGACTTTGTCTACATATTTTTTCCCTAAAAGATCATGAAGACCTTTTTAGGGATGACGTCCAAATAAGGTCTTCATGTGTTTTTCTGCAAACGTTGGGCGCCATTTTATGAAATCAAACAACGTTGGACGCCATTTTTGCCCGGATTTTCAGACATTTTGCCCAGATTTTCAAGGATTTTGCCCGCATTTTCAATAAATCAAAACTTTTAGGGGTGCTCTTGCACCCCGCCTCCTACACCACTGGTTAGCACAGAATTTTTGACATACACGTGTGTGATTGCATCTACAGTACAGTGGCGTCAAGGAGTCTCTGGTGAATAATAACGTTAGTTCAAATTTAACGATATTCACAAGCCTATGTTGGGTTTGATAGGGTTAATCATAGCAAATTAATCTTCAAAACAATGAAAAGTCACCATGCAAGATAGACATTTATGTTGCCACCCTACTTTTCCCTTGGCCCCTCAGTGTCCCCCCACTTTTTTATTTCTAGAATCGCCACTGACGGAATGTGAGTGTGGCGCAGAAGAACAAAGGACCGAACAAGTTGCCCCCTAATGTCCAATCTATCGACCTCCCAATGGATTGCGCGGCCTGACGGTTCTGGACGATGAGACAATCGAATGGCTGCTCAACACCTGCCCCGAGATCTAGTGCGGCCAAGTAGTGGACTGTAAGAACTCGCTCAAACGACGAAGAAGCGAGACGAGAAACAGAAACATTTGTTTTTAAATGTTTGTAAACAAAAGTTTACAAAAGAGTTTCTGAGTAACTCGTAAAAAAATCGAGTAAACGCAATAGGTTCTACCGCACATGGACAAATAAGTCCTCCCATTAAAATAAGTCCACAAGCGTTATTTTATCATTAAAAAATACCATCAGCCCTGTATTGCTTTTGGAAAGCTACGGTACATTCGAAAAAGTAGCTGCCGCATCTAAACGAAAGACCCTGCAAGCAAGCTGACCATCCGGTCATTGGAAACGATTTTGTGATGGAATGAGAGCCCGTGATTGCAAACCGACATTCTTCCAAAGTAAACAGCGTACGAGATGTTGCTACACCATTTTCAAGACAAGCCCCAAAGGTAGAGCACTTAACCTTTTTTGACAATAACGCACATTTATTTTAGCAGATAATTAAATCTTCTTCAGGTTCTCAGAGTCCACGTCACCACCCGCAAGCTGCCATGCACCGTACGTAACATTCACAGCAAATATCCAATGTCTGTGACACGAGATGACTCCAACCAGATCAATATGCCCATTTGAGGACATCATCAATTCATAGAGACCTGTAGTCGTTCACAGCATTGGTACAGGTCGTTGCTTGCTCAAATACATGCCTTCCTTCTTGTGCTTTTCAACGTTGGAAATAACTAATTTTCAAAACGTCTGCGTTTATGCCGTATAATTGCATACTGATATCAACTATGCCACCAAAGTGTTAAGTCAAAAAAAAGCAGGGAGCCCTATTTCGTTTGATAAAGTTGTTCGCTCTTAGCGTAGAAGCTGGGTCGCCATTTAAAATTGCTCGAATATCCCGGACCACCATTAGCAGCCTGTTGCGCTTTCACTGTTCAAGTCTAATAAATCAATAAAAACTGCAAAATAATTCCACCCAAAAATAGTAGTGCAGCCTTTCATGTATCAGGCCAGTCTCCTTCCGTGCATGACTTCATGTGTAGGGCAAAATGCAGTGGACCACCTGATAATCAAATACAATGATTTTGATAAAGTTTCATTGTGCCCCACAGAAGACCAAACTGTCTTCTAAAAATTCTTTATAAAACTACAACGAAGAAACTTTATTAGGTTTTAACGCTTCTTTCCCAGTGCTGAAATTGTTCTGTGTTATTCGAGTTGAACTAATTATGAAAAAACTGCTGAGATTATGAGTGCCTGGACAGTAAATACAAATCATACAAACTGAAAGCAGTAACATATTCCTAGAAATCGATTTTCACTGCCGGCGATTTGCAACGCGTGTTCGCTATTAAGTTATCCATCACTGCCTAGGTCACCAAGTTGGTCTAAATCAAACTTCAAGACCTATTCAGTTTATAAAGTTCGTCCACAAAAGCAAGTTACGGTAGATGCTTGAGAAATTCAAACCATAGTGTTCTTTGTCGTACTGCTATCAGGATCCTAGCTTACGATGAAAGTACATTACGTATCATCTCAGTCGTCATAATGCATCTTTTGACCAAACAATTATTCTCCTCTTAATCCAGGGGTGCGCAGCTGTTTCGCTGTTGCTGGCCGGTTAATTTTATTTTTATGAATTACGTTTAGGAATAGGATTTATCCGATAATACCTCTTTTTGTCGTGCCCATGAGTATAATGCAATGTTAAACATTTTAATTAATTTTCAGCACAGTTCCACACGTCTGTTTGGCCGACATTCTTCTAAGTATCGGCAAAAAGTGGACAAAGATTTTTTAAATGCACGAGCGCCATAAGTAATATCTTAAATTGCATTTGCACGGCCGGATAAATTTTTATCGACGGCCACGTGCGACCGTATACGGCTGCAGCTTGTGTACCCTTGTCTTAATCGTTGGCCAGTAGCGTTGCTGTGTAGTGTGTAATATGTTGAATCTGCCACATGGCCCTTCCGGCGTTCACAGTATCAAACGCAAAACCGAAACCTTATCAATGTCCAATTCACAAAAGATGGAGTTTCGGTTGTGCCGGTTCTGTCACGAGCGCTTTCACGTGCCTGGCTTGCAGATTCGCTTCGGCAGTTGTTCGCGCCACAGGCTGAGGACCCAGTCCTGCTTTCACCGATGGCGAAATTACAGACAAGCTCAAAGCCAAGTCATTTTGTTGGCAGCGAAGTTTCTTACACACCGACACTACAGTTAGGCACAAAGAGTTGTTCACTGGCTACTGTTTCAAGTGTGGTAAATAATGGTTGGTGTAGAGAGCCAATTTGCCCTATTCTTGCAGCATTTTTACTAACTAGTGCACTAAAGTGAATTATGCAGATGTAGACAACGTGCAAAATTTGTGACAAAACTTATGAGCTGTGCAGAATTTTACTTTTGTATTATAAGATCATCATACACCTCCTGCACGCCATGAGGACAAGTGGCGTGGTTTGTCACTACCGGTCACACAGGTCTGTTTATTGGCTTATGCCAACTTAGAGTTTGTGATCTATCCTTCGCGAGACGAATGTTTATTTACACTTTCTGGAGTTCACAAGACTTATTAACTCTTGTATGGTAAGAGTCTTGCCTCACATATTAGTCGTCGTCGTTGCTGTACACATTTCTTCGGCTACATGCAATATCAGCAACCGGAACCAAGCAAAAAGTAGCCAGACAACTGGTGTTCTCGACTATCAGTAGTTCGATATCTGCACGACTTTATCCAATATTCTAATGGCTCTATCTGTCACAATACATTTCGAAAGAACACTCGGCTACCTATTAATGGGATGTTGAGTAAACAAGTTTAGCACGAACTTGCACACATTGACAAAACGCAGTGTCAGCGCCCTCTCCACACTGCAGCTCTCCAGTGCAAGCACTCTTTATCACCACCAAATGTGAAGCTGGAGCTTACAGTGCGTCTCGCTCTGATCCAACTCCAATAATTCTCTTCGCTGTTTTTGCGCAGCCAGCAATTACATGACTTTGGGCGGAAACTTTCATAGAGTAGGCACTACGCAGCCTTCTGGGGATTTATGTTGATGCGTTTGGTATGTCGAGGGCAAACACTGCGTTTTCTGTAGATGAGCACTTACGAAGAGAGATTTACCGACGAGTGATGACAAAAAGGCATCTCGTTTCAGAGTTCGTGCCGTTTCATATGACCTGAAAGATCCGCAGAACTTAGTTGTGCCTGCGTTTCCTTTTCTTGCACGCAGCACAAACGCATCACTATACACCAGGCTAAGTCGCTTCGCGTCTCATACTTTGTAAAATGCTACATTTTAGAGAAACAAGTGTTTTCTTCCTTTACGTCTGTTGACTTTGCTGATCGCCACTGGCATAAAATGCTGAATGCTGAAGAATGCACGCGATGCTATGAAACGATCTGCACAAAGCGCGCAGCTATCTGTCTCTCAACAAAGTCTCAGTTGGCGTCGGCATGGGGCTTTTTGCCCACTTTCCTACAGAAGGATTCTTACGGTTCCACTCCCTGCACGTGACAGAAACAGCGGGTATCGGGCCAGACCAGAGTACGCACATTTGCGTGGAAGCTGGTGAAACATCGTTTCTAGCCACGTACACGCACAACAAGCAATCTTGCCGTCTGCCTGACAACAAACAATCGATCACACTTATCGGCGCCTACTTTAAACTGCCTGCGGTTCAGCAACGCTCCATTGCGTTGGGCTGGTTTCATCAGATTGGGTCGCCAATCTCCAGCTAGGGATCACGAAGACTGTGCGTCTATGGTGAAGCGAAGCATGACCCGTACCCACATTTGATCGAATCGCTTTGCACGTCGCAAATGCGTTGCTTTTTGTTTCTTGCTGCTTTCGTTCGCCCTTGGTTTGTTGTATTGCCTAAATCAGTGTTTCCCAACCTTTTTAGGCTTGCGGCACCCTACAGAAAAGAATAATAATTTACGGCACCCATAATGCCGCACCCATAGCAATTTACTTTGAGGTTTGATGACAGCTTGAAAATGTATTTTTAATGATATGGTAAAAAAGCGTGTTAGCCCGCGGCACCCCTGGGCACTGCAAATGGCACCCCAGGGTGCCGCGGCACCCCGGCTGGGAACCACTGGCCTAAATAAATGCCACGAAGCAATAACGAAAAAATTATTTAAGGACGCAACACGCTATTTATCCCATAATTCATATGTTTGAGTTGATGACGACGACGTAAGTCATCTTTGATGTCATAAATAGAAACAATCAAGCTTGGCAGTTATGGCTCGGTGAAAACAGTGTGTCACGTGATACAGCATGTGAGTAGGTCTCGGCACTAAGAAGCTGTCAAAATTCAAGGCCCCAAGTGCTTTTCAAAAGCACTTAAACTGAACGCAGTTTTAACCATTGTTCGCGGATTTCCAGAATAATGGTTGCTTTGGTAATTGCTGAAAAATGTACCATTTCATCAGCTGGTGCTATTTCCTGTTGACCACAAAATCGCAGGATTTTTCCTGACCAGTGCTGTGTCACTTGGTGGGTTCGCCTTTGAAAAATTCTCCGGAACATGTTGCTTTTCCGTCGATTTTAAATAACAAGAGAGAGGCACTGAGTTTGTAACTTTGGTCCTTAAGCCGATAGTATGTAAAACGAATTAGTCGCTGGTGGATGTGTGGTGCAGTCTTTGTTCATCCTTTGACTCAAAACGGAAATCAGGATTGTCACGACAGAAATCGTCATAGTGTCGTCATAATACGTCAGGATTGTCACGACGGAACATAATAAATTTGAGGAAATTATTGGAAACGTCTTGTCCGTTATCGCTTTCGTCTCTTTAAGATTTTACAAGCCGGGATTTAAGTTAAATAAATAACGAAAAAGGTTTGACCCACAGTAAATGATCGTTGCTTTAACCGCTATTTTCGATACTTATCAAGGATATAAGTTTGGCAGCAATGCTTTCTGAACCACAAAACTATCCGAATGAATCAAAAGTGAGGATAAAAAAGGCAGGGAACACACGAAGCACAATCTTTTCCGGGAATTCCGTAGTCCCATTAATTCATTTACCGTCCCCAATAATTTTAATCTAGTCCTTTAACAACTGTAGTTGATGAAATAAGCAAAGATCGACCAGGTCAAAACTGACAATACTCAAAACAAGCCATTGAAGGTAAGGCTCACTCGATTCGATATGCTGGGATCCTGAAAAGACATGAGATAACTCATCAGTTGTCAGCAAACTGTACCGTGTTATGACAATGTTCTTTCGGAAGAGATGGCTTGTGAGACTTTAAAAAAATTTTTAATATGCTTTCGAGCTCGTAGTTGCAGCTCATTTTCCAAAGTCTTCAGTTTCAGTAACTGCTTCTTTGCTTTCCCAACTTCTTTGAACTTTAAAGTTTAAATCGCTATTAATTCCTTAATTCCTCTGGAGTCGCATTCATTTTGGTTTGATGGATTATTTGTTTTTAATCTCTGAGTATTGTGCAGTTTTAATTCAGCTTGGCTAAAACAACCAGATATGACAGAGTTTTAACACAGGAAAACTGGCCGAGACCGCTGTGAGGCTAAAACTTAGTTTCTTTCAAGAACTAAGCTTAGTGTCTATGAAAATAAGCTAGACGCTCGATCCAATCGTCAGATCTGATTTCCGGACTCCAGTAGCACTTACTCCAGTCAGTGTTTTTTTGGTTGACTGTAGTTGGTAGCGGCAGATGAAAGTCTGAAACTCGTTTCGCGATGGGAACGAGGTTCACACTCGGCCAGGAGTCGAGGATTGACACATGAACATAAGTGTCATACAGAGAAAGTAATGAGCTTTGCTGCGTACCACACAGTGGCTGTGAAGCTATCGCACTACCTCCTGACTGAAAAGCAGCACTAAACCAGCGCTTCGCCGACTTTTCACATTTACCACCGCTTCAATAACCTGTTCTTCCGCGTTTTTCGCCCTTTATAGCTGAGATGCTAAGCATTTGTTATAATAAGTCTGAGGGGGCTGCGCTGATGTCATTTTCAAAATAAAAAAGAAAACTGTTTGATATCAAGAAAGAAATTGAAAATGTCTACTCAAAAACTTTTGAAAACTCTGAACATATGCAACATACCTCAGTAACTTGTTTGGATATGGCAAGTTTGCTTTAGTAAGTGAAAACAAAGCCAATACATTTTTCAGTTCCTTAAATGGCTTTTCAATCAATATTTTTAAATGAACTCATTGAACTGTTAAGCCTGCTTCTGCTCGTTTGATGACTGCTCACCAGAACAGTTCACCCTCTGGACTTCAACAGCATGTATGCAACATTCCTACAACAAACTTTTGTTTTTGTGAAATGTTTTCCGCAAAAACTGAAAAACTTACCAATGATGTTAACTTAATTTTTAAGTAGATCTTCTTGTTTTTGAAAACTTGCGCATACGCATGCATTTGAGTAAAATTAACTATTTCTTTAAATTTACTTCAAGGTTTCCATCCACAAATAAAAAAAGACGAAAATTTATGCAAACGTTGAGGAGTATGTGACAATGATTATAGCACTTAACAATATCAACAGCCTGCACAAAAATGCTCTTTTATCAGGAAAAAGTAATGTTTGCTAAATAGCTCAGATTCACTCGTTTTAGGACTTCCTATGGAGTGTCACGAGTGAGCATCGGCGCCCATCTCAGTTTACTCTGCGCCGTGGGCCACGCGGCAACTTTCACAGTGAATGCTGCACTGGTGGCGAGTCAATGGCAGCGCCGCGAGTAAACCTTTTTCTTGCATCCATTCATTAACGCCATGCACGAGGCTGGACGGGCCCCACGTGGCGTTGCACATCAGGGATTAGCACTGGACTTGGGTCCGGACTATAACAATTTTGTTGGATTTGGATTAGGATTCGGACTGTATATCTCTTCAAAAATTTGAGATCAGGACCGGATTTGGACTGAATTACGGAAATAATTTCGACATTTTTGTTGTTAAAAAGCTTTGTTTTGTTAATTTTTTGGACTTCATTTGGACTTGGACTTTACGTTTTGAAACATTTTGGACCAGGGTTGGACTTGGACTTACTTTTAAAAATGCAGGACCGGATCTGAATCCTACAATATGACAGTCCGCTCGTCTTTGTTGTACATGTCTTCAGTCAGTATGACACCACCGGGAATCGAACTTATAACCTATCCACTGTGTCACCATGTCAGTGGGCACAGAGTTGAGTTGAGTTGATTTTATTTGGCGATAATTAATATTCAGCAAGAAAATACACAAATTAGTGCAAGGACGCCAGGGCATTGAAGGAACCGGAAGGTTGTCGAGTCGAAGCCCCTCAGCAGTTAAATTATAGTTTTGTTACTGTCCAGTTTCAACTCATGGTGGTGCATATATGTGGGAAGGAGCTGCTAGATGATCAACACGCAGGGGGTGCTGGGTCGCAACCGGTCTCTCTCGGTGGATGGGTTGCTCAGATCCGCAAGGATCT
>JGI24159J19872_10011744_pt1 | contig 11458 bp, 7 predicted proteins | sample Ectturendosymbi4_FD_19872 | JGI IMG/M metagenome (IMG submission 19872) | reverse complement strand
CTAACTGTAAAGTGTTTCGCGCTTTACCTTAAAGCAATCGTAATGAGTAATTTCCTGTTTGTTTTTGTTAAAACACGATAAACGTTCAAAGAAGAATGCTATGCAAAAGAACTGATAAAATTAGCAGGTTGTCGATGCGTTTTGCTTTGATACTAACGTCCACATGGTCATCTCGAATGATGTTCAAGTGAAGTGATCTTGGCCGGTTGCGTGAGGAAAACCCCTAGTTACCCGAACCCGAACACACCCAAAACCCGTACAATCCAGATCGTAAACCCCTCCTAATATTACTCATCCCTCTTGTAGAGATTTATAATAAACTTCTATTTGCTATTGTGTAATAATTTCTATGAAGCACTTACGTATCTTCCCTTTTTTAGTTTCAAACGTTGTGAATCTGTTGTTTTATACATCATTTGTTGGAAGTGGTCCACGAGTTGTCACGTTTTTGTAAAATGGCTCGTAGGTTGAAAGTAATTGGACCACGCTGATCTAGACAAAGGATTTCATGAATTTACTAAAACAAGACGAAACGTTAGGCAGGTTTACTAGTAGCCTAAACATCTGCCACACTAAAGTCATGATTGCACTAGTAAAGTACAGAACCAGGAGTCTGTAGGCTACTAATTTTTACTCTGTCGTAATCGTCCGGTCTGCATCTCGATTAAAACTAAAAAGTTCTCATTTTGGGAAATGTTGCGAAGAGAACTTTACCTTTGACCGTTTGCGGAAAAGTGGTACCAGGGTTGAATAAGCACTATGACGCCATCGAATGAAAGTTCATAAAATTTTCTCCCCCTCCGGAAAGTTTGCACCATCTAATTTTTTTTGCTTCCGCTCTAGCCATCCAAAATTACTTGGGCTCCGGCTCCTGGCATTTACCGTGAAATAGTGGTGTTTTTACCAATTTTTTTAGCAGTGTACAATTCGGAAAACAACATTCGCGATTTACGGCCATTTTGCCGTCCACTGTTTTGTCATAGCACTATTGTGAAGAATACTTCGTCACTCTTACAGTAGTGAACCCGTAAAGAGACTTTGGCTGCCAAATATGACTGAAATCGCCTCCTCCCAATTAACTTTAGTGGCTGGATCTGCCCCTGAAAACGAGTTCATCGCATCGTTTAAGTATTTGATTAAAAGAAATCTGCAAACATAACTTCATGGGTTTGAAGACACTTGCAAACTTTCAGTAGCTCTGGCTGGTTTTGCGAATGATTCAGTAGAACAAAGAGTGCGAACCGTTTTTCTAAAAGTTGAAAAGAACTAACCTGACCAATGTCATCTGGATTTGTACTTTTGCGTGCATGAGTCTGAAAAAGCTTATCAGTTAAACTATCTCCAATATTTAACTTTTGGGAACTAAAATTTTAATTTCAAAATGAGATGAAAACATGATGTACAATGCATTGTACCTTTTTTTAACTTGCCCCAATGACTCAGACTTATTTTACCCCAATCAGGCGAAGTGACGTTGAGATGTTTTTGTAATTTCAACATAGATAGAAGAGGCACACAATAACGTGGAACAAGCTGCTTGTTGCTTTCATGTCACTTTGAGATTCTGCGTGAAAATGAGGTTTCAACTAATTCCTCAATGAGAAAACTTTCTAGGATGGTCTTCCATTTTCACTCCGAACTAAAACATCATATTTGCACATCCATTGCTGACCTTTCTTTTTGGTAAGTTAATTATTTACAACGTGGTAAGTCAGGGCAAATGTGAGATATGGGATATGTACAACAGTACATATTTTTTAAAAGCAAAGCGCGCAAACTGTCATTGATCATCTTGCTCTATGGATCAAGTAACCACATTCTTTCCTACATCGGGAAATTCATTTATTTAGACAACCATGAAGATAAAATATAACCAATTTAAAAAACTTTTCTATAGGAAAACTGACCTGGCTTGTTAATCGTGTGGTCAACATTTCTACGTGTTGTAATGGTCGCCCATATGTCGCCACGAGAAAAAAACAGTTGTTCGCTTCAAAACAGACCTCCGTGCGCAGTGGATATATCCATGATATTGAAAACATTATCAAACAAAAAAGCATTATTGGGTTTGAAAATTCTTAAATTCAAACTCAGAGATGTAATGAATGGTAAATCAATTTCAATCAGTGGTCGTTTCCACGTGTTTCACCCTCGTTTACGGAAACGTTTCAAGCAAGTAAACTTACCAACCAATTAGTGTTTGATTAACAGTTTGTTTCAGAAACACTTCTTCAAATGTAGAGATTCTCAATTTAATTTGAACTTTAATCTTCTTGTGCTGTGAAAACCAACCTTTGCCACTATAATGTGATTCAGTCACATGATGCATGAATGTACATGATCAACTCCTGAGAGCGTAGCTAAGGAAGGTCTGTTTCAAAACAGTGATTGATTCTTAAAAGTCAAGATTAATTTTGATGAAAGTTTGGAGATGTTCTCAAAGTAAATCAACCCAATAAATCTTATCGTTTCAAGACAGTTTCACAAACTCGCTCTCTCCCTTGAAAGATTACATTCTGTCCGGCAAAAATGTTTAGCGTGAATCGATCTACGATCTTAGAAAATAAAACTAATGTGTAAATGTGGCTTTTGTGCCTCCTCGCTCTGCAAAAAGCCTGGCTTTGTCCATTTTATTTGATATATCGTTATCAGAAAGAATACATACTCTTTATTGCGTCAAATGACAAAAAGTACTAAATTCGCGAACTGCTCGTACTTTGTAGACGTTAGGTTTTGCGGAGCCATAATTGCAAAAATCTACCACTGGGACTCGAAATGGTCTCACGTTTTCAATAGCAACAGGAGTAGCAGTGAACGAAGTCCAGTTGAAGTTCGTACGATCTGTCCTTACGTAAATATAAAGACAAGATTTGAAGCGACGCCTTGTGGAAACAAATTATTTCAAATCAGTTTTCGATTTTCTACAAGTTCTTGTAGGCGTCTGAGTTTCTAGTCCTTTGCAACAGCGCAGAGTCGTCACCTGCAGCATTTCCGTTCCTAAACGAACCAGGGAAAAGACGGTGAATAGCCATCCAGCACAGCTGTCCCTTCTGCCCTTGGTGCGGCAAACCGAATGTGTAATGAAGCGTGCAACCTATCGACAAGGCTCAAGCAGTTTTCTGTTTGCTTTCACTCGCGGTTGACGTTCTTGGCAGTCGCGCATGAAACACGCTTGAACTGGTAGTTTAACAGCCAGTTTTTTGACGCTTTAGGTCAGTTATTGTTGTTGCCTTTCTGCTGCTTTGTAGATTCACCGGCCATCTGCTGCGTGAATGACTACACTGCTGTATTATTTATGGAGGACCGGTTGTCAAATGTGTCTATTCAGCAAAACGGTGAGATCCAACCACGCGGGCGCTTTTCGAGAATCGGTAGAAACAAGCACGTGTGAAAGGTGTGTTGAGCCTTTGCACCAAAAGGCTTTACCGAGGTGCTTGATTGCTGGCAAAGCAATTACTTGCAGGTTATTGTTTGTGCTAGCACCAACTCGCTAATTGCGTTTGTCAGCCCAAAGCATATTTCGGAGAGCGTAATAAGTTTTTAACATTTACCGCATCTTTGATCCTTGAACTGGACTTACCCTGCGTTTGTTGCGGAGCAGATAATGCGAAATCCCGGAGTATGAGAGCAAGAAAGTAGACTACAGGCTTCAGAAAACGCTGAGATTAGCGTCACAAACATTTGTGCGTTTGCAGGGATTTAAGCAGCCAAATTCAATGTCACTATTACTCTCATATGTGTCACGAATGTCGAAAAATAACACACTTTGTGCTGGGTGAAACCTGCTGTAAGAGCTAATTGTGCAAGTGCCGAGACAGTGACATATTTTAGGTTAGCGCGTTTCTTATACCAGCCAGAAGCATGTGAAGCTCTGCCAGGGACAGGTGACGAAAAAGACAGCAATTTCACACTTTTGGTAAGAACTGAGTGTGGTATAAAAACCTCCCAAGGAAAAGAAAATTTGATGTCTGGTCGTGTGTGTTACGGTTTTATTGACCTAAGGCCACAAGATGGCAAATGATTAAGACAAATATGTTCTCAAGTGGTAGAGGTGTATTATTTGGATACCGGGAAGTGTCTTCGCTTGATTGATTCACTACGTAACAAAGAAATCTACCCAATACATCTAAGGGTTTTTGGATGGTTTGGGGCAAAATTTGGGGCGCTGATTTCAATTTTGAAGTCGAGTTTTCTCATTACGTCTAGTTTCCGAGATACTGAAATCTGCCATTTGGTGTCTTTTGTTTAAATTTCGGATTGACCACAAACTATTCTTACAGAACCTTGTTACCCCCGCTTTTAAGCAGTCAGGCTGTCGTGATCATCAGATTTTCACGGCAACAGCACTAAGACACGGCTGCATCGCTTCTACAACGATTTTCACCATGAGACACATGCCTCCAACGTCGTTTCTCACCGCATCCTGTCTGAAACCACTCTTTGAACTCGAGTTCGCGGCACCCATAACATCTTCAGTAACGCCGCTAGTCACCAAGATCGTTTTCACCGGTGACTTCAGACAGACTAGCAGCTAGGTGCGAAATGGTTTGTTGCAAACATCGCGGTAACGGTTTTCTCATGGGGTGAAGCACCGTGTTGAGAAGTTGGTCGGAGTTAGAAAGAATGTTTGTGTCGAGCGATGGTCTTCGGTTTGGTGAGCATTATCTTGGTAAAAGACTAGTTAGAGAAGTAAATACTTGGTGCACGTCAGTGGTTCTTAAATTTTACAAACACGCCGAACCCTTGCGTAGTTTTCCAAGTTTTTGTCGAACCTTATTTTAGCCCAATACAACAGAAAGTAAAAATGGGTTATTGAAATCAGATGACCTTCGTCGAACCCCTGAAACAGCTCCGTCGAACCCTAGGGGTTCCATCGAACCCAGTTTAAGCACCACTGGTGTAGGTGATTAGTAACAATGACTTGATACTTTCTTTTAGTAGTGGACGATACTGTAGCACCCTGCGTAACTTAAGATAGTTTAATGTATTTCTTAAGGTTTGGTGCCAGTCTTCATGGCCCTAGAAATGTTGCAACATCATTATCGGAATAATCATGTAGTTTCATGTAACGTTGCGTCAAATTCGGTGAAGCAGATAGTTTTGATTTGAAAGCCGCATATAGTCTTTGTGCGTTGTTTCAAAATCTACTGACAGGTGAGAGTCAACATTATCCGGTGTGTCATTGTATAACTTTTACATGATGACTATTTTAAACGAACGTTTGAAAAGCACATAAACGTAACCTTTTGCTGGTAATAATCTTTTGTAGGTAATATTTGCCTTTGTACAAAAGACCTACAAGAAAAGACCTGCCACACAAGACTTACAACAATTGGACAAAAACTAACAAACTACAAGAAACTTGCTGTAAGTAAGACAACAATAATAAACCGAGAAGCACTGTGCACTTTGTGGTTGCCATGGAAAACATACCAAATCGGTTATTCCAACTGTGTCGCAAATAGTGATAAAAAATAAAACCTTCCCGCTGAACCGAAACTGACATGTGCAAACTATGGTATTTATGTGGATACTTGTATGATATGCAATCAACAGTATGTTGGCCAAACAGAAACAGTAAGCACATTTTCCACGGAATGTTCATCGAGACGAGGTCCTTTGAACGAACCAGATAGCAGGGATGACAGCGACCAAATGTTCTTATCGGGGCTCTGTTCACTGTTGCATGGCATCACAAATGAACCACCTGTCTATGAAACCTGTTGTTTTTGTAGAACAAATAAGTTTTCACTCTGTGGACATTTATTAACCTGTGAGGATAAATTTTGTAACAAACAAAAAGACAAATTAATGTTCAAAGCATGATTTGCTCCCTCGTGTAAAATCATTTGGGGCCAAGGCTCTCTTTCCCCCTTCCGAGTCCGCCGCCCATGACAGCGATGTTTACCACAAACCATTTCGCACCTAGCTGTTACTCTTACTGAAGTCGCTGTCGAAAACCATCTTCATGGGAAAGGTCGTTGCTGAAGATTCTAAGGGTGCTGCGAGCTCGAGTTCAAAGAGTGCCTTCAGACAGTATGCGGTGAACAATGACGTTGAGGCATGTGTCTCATGGTGAAAATCGTTGTAGAAGCGATGCGGCCGTGTCTTAGTGCTGCTGACGTGAAAATCTGATGATCACGACAGCCTGACTGCTTAAGAGCGAGTGTAACTTGGTTCATCATACACCTTTGCGTTGTTCATTGATTTTCCCATTCCGCTTTGCCCACTTGTTTTGACCTTTTCCACCACCCATGTAGCTACCGCTGTTGATCGTTAGCTTTTAATTTTAAAAGCCCTCCCTAGAGTAACACTGCCAACCTCATGACCGCTATCGCAGTCCCGTTCACATTCTGCCAACGCTCTGTTTTGAGTCATCGCAGGGTGTTTCCGTCAACGCAGGTTTCTTTCGTCGCTCGGTGCCTGGCGTCAGATAGTTTCAGTGAAAGCAATCGTTTACGAACGACGTATTTTTCAGCTTTTTATTTGACGCAGGTTATGTTTTGATTGAATCACTTTAGTCTTGAGTTTGCTTGCTTTCTCTGTTCTTGCTTTAGCCTTTCAATTCTTCACCCGTAAGCACTGCTTGCGGATATTAGGAATGAGGATGCGTGGTGTTACGTGAAATCGATTTCTCAACGAAGCTAATTAGTGATTGATTCAACTTCGTCGCTTTTGTGGAGATTACTTACTAAACTGGAGTTGTGAGCAAGTGGGGATCACCGCAGTCGTGTAAGTAGAACCCCTCGAAAGTTTGCAGCGAACCTAGAGCTGTTAATTGTTATCAATTTGTACGTTTAGCTATATCGCTGCTACTTCTACAATGATAGTGGCATCACATTGAGAGAAAAATGATGAAATAAAATCGCAACGTCCGGCAGTAAAGAACTAAGAAGGCCAGTGAACGTCAGAACATAAAAGATTTCTATGCGTTAATCAGTTTTAAGATCTTTAAATTTCATTATTTTGAGATGACCACCACGCATGGGCGTGGGCGTCCGCAGAAATTTTTTTACGGGGGGGGGCAAAGTCGACATTTTGCGTACCCTGTTTTTCAGGTCGTTGACGATGCAATCCACATGGACGTTCACAAAACGCTTTACCCTTTCGACACCATAAAGAAAAAGCCCGTGTTACGGCAACAGTCCCAAAAGTGCGCTTCGTTGGCAGCAATGCTTCTTTTTCATTCAGGCGTCTTTTCACACCGTACAAAACTACGTGGCTTATAGCAACAGCAGTTATTATCTCGCTTTATTACCTGCTGCGCTGCCACAGGCTTCTCTGCAAAAATCACTAGATTCACAAAAAAAATTCACTACATCTTAAAGAAAATCGCTAGATTTAAAATTCTTGCGTCTAAGATCACAGTTCTTTGAAATGATTTAATTATTTACTTCATAGCCTAAAAACCTTTACATCATTTGCAAGTTTATTAAAATAGATCATACTTAAACCTGGAAAGTCTCATACCAAGAATCTTCAGAATTTTTTCAAGAGCTAGAAACGACACCACTCACGGAGTATTTTAGACCAATCAACCTGACATTTAGTTACTGATTATTTCTACTGCAGTGTTTCTCCAAATAAATGAAAATAACGTCGTGGCCAACACTGCAGCAACAAACAGCACGGAAGTGAGATGAATAAGAAATCGAAATTAGAAACACTTCGTTCTGTTGGCGCAAATCTTCAAACAACGATTCACGTAATCAATTGTTTTTATATTGAAAAGGGCTGAAAAGCTGGAGAAAACAACCGATCGTCTTGAAACACATACTTGGCAAAAAATCACTAGATTACAGTGAAAAATCGCTAGGTCAGTCTAAAAATCACTAGATCTAGTGAAAAATCACCAGACGTGGCACCAGTGATGTCTGCGTTCAACAGTTACACGCGGCAAAATGCCTACTGCCGTAACTTTTTTCAAGTGAGCCTTTGTTGCCATGTGATTGTTACGCAATAAACACCAATATTAGAACAATTCGCACCTAAGTTTTGCAATCTGCCTCTGCAGGCAATGGAGCGGATTTAGTTAACTGCAAGCTCATCACTGCATGACACCAAAACAGTGAACCGCAGCTCAGGTGCAGTGTGATTGTCATATCGGCAAATAAAACTGTCATTGCAGGAATTAAGTCAGTTAAGCTGCCGACTTCAGGTTCCTAGAAATTTTTGATTCTTAGTCTCAATTTCCAGCTAATGCTTTTTGCCCCCCCCCCTGCCGACGCCCATGGCTAGTGGGCCACCTGCAGTGGCAAGTGGGCTCGTTTCAGCTAAGTTTACCCGCCTGGCTTAAACCTCTATAATTACACTGGAACTACTGGTGAAAAGAAGCCTTCGTAAAACATGGGCGGATCCAGTGGGGCGATTGGGACGATCGACTCCCCTAAAACTCAAGAAAGTAATTATATTCACCATGATTTTGTACAATTAGCAAAGCAACATTCGCGATATTAGGCCATTTTGTCGTCCATTGTTTTGTCACGCAGTGTTGTGAAGTATACGTCATCTCTCTTACAGTAGCGAAGCCGTTATGAGACTTGGCTGCCAAATATTGCTGAAGTCGTCCCCCCAACCTTACTGGCTGGATCCGCCCCTGCCATAAAAGTAGCTTGATTAAGCTATTCACTCAGTTCAGGAACATTGTTCGCACTTAAAGTCTCACACTAACAATGAATTTTTTAAACTTGTGGAAGCATTGCTACAGATTCACCCATGCTTTTTTTCACACAGAATAAAATTACGTGCAATTCCGCTATAGACAAGATGACTGCGTTCAACAGTCACATGCCGTAAAACGCCTTTTACCACTATTTTAAGTGAACCTTTGAAGATTTGTTGCTATGTTATTTTCACGCAGTAAAGACCAACCGTAAAACAACACGCTTCCCAGTTTCGCAACCTGCCTCTGTAGAAAAAAAAATGGACATAATTGAACTGCAAATTCATCACTGCATGAGGCCAGAATAGTGAACCGGGCGTTTGGGCAGTGTGAGTGTCATATCAGCAAATAAACTGCCAATGCAACAATTAAACCAGTTAATTGGAATTAAGCTTCTGACTTCAGATTTTCTAGAAATTTGTTTCGTAGTCCCAATTTCCAGGGGGGAATATGCCCATTTTGCCCCCTCCCTGCGGACGCCCGTTGTCAATGACAACGATTTTTTTTGTTTTTTTATAAGTTGCAATTGCCCTCAACTCTTTTACTACATCCTCTCGCTGCTCTACCGTTTCTCCGGCGTCCCTGCATCCCAGATTTGCACAATTGGTTATCTGCAGATTTTCCAAGCAGGGTATTTCCTTTGAAAGAAAATTTAAATGGTCATTTAACGAAAGCCCAATTTATACCTTTATTGTTCTTGGCAAGATTTGTCAGTGTGACTTACACACAAGAGCTGCAAACGTCTGGGATCTTGTCCGAAACGATCGATCAGGGAACGCTCATCACACATCAAACGCTCAGTCTCACACTAAAAATGGATTTTTCTAACATTTCGAATCATTGCTGCAGATTCACTCATGCTTTTCAGCCAGTATAAAACTGTGTGACTTACTGGTATCAGCCAGCAGTCACTGTCTCGCTGAATTACCTGCCAAGATGTATTGTCTGCGTTCAACACATGTGGCAAAACTCTCACTACTGTAACTTGAAGTCCAGCTTTGAGGATTTTTTGCCATGTTATTGTTACACAATAAAGACCAACGATCGAACAAACCGCTCGCAAGTTTCGCAACCTTCCTCTGCAGGCAAAGGAGCGGACATGAGTGAATTGCAAGTTCAACACTCCGTGGAACCAGATTCACTGTGAATCTGGCTTTTGTGCAGTGTGAGTGTCATACCGGCAAATAAACTGTCACTGCAAGAATTAAACTAATTAATCGGAATTAAGCTGCTGACTGCNGGTTTTNCAGAAAGTTTTGGACCTAGTCACAATTTCCAGGNGGGGGNAAATGCCCGTTTTGCCCCCCCATGCGGACGCCCATGGTTGGCAGATGGTTTATTTGTTATGTACTTTAGAATATTTTGTAAGAATATTTTGATGAAACTGGTTGGCTATCAACAGCCTACTTGTCTGTGTGTCAGGATGGAATTCGTGGTTGGAACCATTTGCTTTGATGCGAATTGTATTCACTTTTGTGGAGTTGTTTTCGTTCATGTAGGGCCGGCATAATTGTGCACGGAAAAAGTGTGTTTCATTTTACATGTGCTGTGAAAGTTGCATGGTTAGCACAAAATATTCGACATAGCAGTACACGCATGTGATTGCATCTACAGTGGCGTTTAGATGTCTCTATATATAGTGAATAATAACGCTAGTTTATATTCAACGATATTCACAAGCCTATGTTGGGCTTGATAGGGTTAATCCTAGCAACTTAATCGTCAAAACAACGAAAAACACTATGTAAGATAGACACTTATGTTGGCCACTCTACTTTGTCCTTGCCCCGCAGTTCCGCCTACTTTTTTAATTCTAGAATCGCCACTGCAGTCAGAAGAAGGGATTTAGCTGAAAGGGGGGCCATTTGCCAAAACTCGCAAAAAAGTTGAGAAATAAAAGTGTATCCAGATGTGGATTTCTATGAACGGGATCTGTTATGAACATGGTCTGTTATGAACGTGGTCTACTATGAACTGGTCCGTAATGAGCGTGATCTGTTATGAACGTATTCTGTCATGAAAGGGTCTGTTACGAACGTGGTCTGTTATGAATAGGTCTGCTTTGAATGGACACCGTTATGCCTTTGTGTAAAACCTGGTTATGACCGAAGCTACGAGTTTTATTAGTGACTGGTGGATCACTATTCTCACTATTGATAGACACTGGTGTTCTCTTTCGAGAGTCTTAACAGCGAATGAACATCTGGCGTCGACCTATTCTACACGCGGTGAAACGCATTAGAACTTTCGGAGAAACCAGATGGTGATGAAAGGATGTTGGCTTGAAAAATACGTTGGTTTCATTCAACCACCCAACTGCAGCGCTTTTCACGGAATTTCTAACCACTTTCAGCATGGGCGTCCGCAGAAAATTTTCCACGGGGGCTACTTTCACGGGGGACATTTTGCTTATCTTTTTCAAATTCCTGACGATTCAGTGCAGATGGACGTTCACAAAACGTTTTACCTTTTGTGCACCCAAAGATAATGCCCCATGCTCACGGGCGTCGGAAGGGGAGCAGAGAGGGGCCAAGGCACCCCTGAATTTGGAAATTTGACATTTTCATATTACGCCGGAGCAGCGGTAGGGCAGCAGAAGAGTGGAGCATACGGTAGGGCAGGGGGAGCAGATAAAGAGCTAAAGACACTGGAAGCTTATAAAAAACAAAAATATCATTACCAATGTGCTTATTTCTGTTCAGCAACAATGCTGACCTCATAAATAGTAACTGAAATTATAGAAAATCATTCTGAATTTCCTGGATGCGCGAATAGCTGCAATAAATTTGTTTGAAG
>JGI24159J19872_10011743_pt1 | contig 11458 bp, 5 predicted proteins | sample Ectturendosymbi4_FD_19872 | JGI IMG/M metagenome (IMG submission 19872) | reverse complement strand
TTTCCACGATGGGTGTAAGCAAGGAATCGATCAGCAAATTTTTAATAGGAAATCGATTTCACGTAAAATTACGCATCCTCAGTCCTTATTCAAATAAAAATCTTTCTATTAATAAAAATCTTTCTATTTGAATAAGGACTGAGGATGCGTCATTTTACGTGAAATCGATTTCCTATTAAAAATTTGCTGATCGATTCCTTGCTTACACCCATCGTGGAAAGTACACACTTTCGGTGAGAAAAACGATTTCTACCTCACCTCGCTCGCCGGCCCTCCGTTTAGTGTTATCCCCATGAGGGTAGATGAAAATTTTACAAAACTGGCAGTTTCAGTATTGGCATTTCAATGAATATTTCATATACCAGTACTGCTGTTATGGAACTTACTTGTTAAAGGGTATTGCATAAAAGCACAAAAAGTTTGAATGAAAGTTCAGCTATTTCTAGTCAGGGTTGAATTGAATGATTTAAATCAGTGACATAAACAAAAAAATATATCAAGCAAAAAATCATATGCAGCTTTGAAGCTTTCTTCAGTGTTTCATATGCCACATTTATTTGGTATTCTAATCAGTTTCACTTAACATTAAAGAAGGCGGAGCTTTTTATAGTGATACGAAGTTAAAAGCAATTTAAGTTGTATCAATCATAGCAACTATGAGGTCACAGATTCTATGTCAACTAACTGCAAAAATGATGTGGACTGAAATCACTATCGTTTGAAAACTCAGAAGTCAGAACTGTCAGAATGCCACAAGTTTGAAAGTGTAAGCCAGGTATTGGCAACCTTTTACTAACTCTGTGTCGACTTAAACATTTCAAATCATTGATTCAGTGTGCCAACACTACAGCCTACATAGTTTGATATAAGTCAAGGTAAGTATACTGTTTTGTAAATCATAACAAAATCGATATGTAAAACATGGAGCTTCTGCAGTGCATGTCATTAGAAATTGCCTGGCATGCCAAGTATGGCACGTATGCTGTAAGTTACCAACCCCTGGTGTAGGCTGCTGTCACAAAAAGCAGGCCCATAGCCAAGTTTTAAGGTTTGGGAGTCAAAATAAATTGTTAGGAGGGCAATATTTTTTTATAATATGTTTGAAACGAGCTTTTCTAGGCACAACAAAATTTGGGGGCACGAAAAATTTTGGGACACTACCCATGAAATTGAATGCCCCCATGGTTATTTCCCTGGCATAAAGTAAAAGTAAGTGACATCAAAATTCCAGCAAATATGTAGGCTGTTGCCTATAGAAGTTATAGTTTTAGAACATGTTTTTCATTCAGATTAATGACAACACATACAGGTTTTACCATTTTATGCATGTAAGTTATATTGTTCAAGCCGAACTAGTGAAAGCTGCATTACACAATATTAATTTTATCAATACACTTCAGACAAAAAGGCTGGCAAACTTGTATTTATCTACAAGCTTCTTCATATGCCATTTAAGTTTTAATGAATTTGATGAACTCATGGTTTGAGTACTTTTCATTTTGTATAGCAGTATGAGTATAGTACTGGTGTTATGAACTGATTTGCTTTTTAGCGTGATGCATAAGTGCAAAGTAAGTTTGAATGAAAGTTCAGCTGAATGATAATAATTGCTGTACAAGAAGAAACAAAGCACAAAAAAGTTATATTAAAAGAAACTCTTTAAAATTGAAAATTACAAGTGTTAGGTGGCCATCTTCTACACACTACATAAAAAAATAATAAGTGCAAAGTAATCTGATAAATCAAAAATATTTTTTGATTTGAAAAAAATCATGATTTTTTATCAACCCTGGTTTAGTGACATTGCATCGTTCTAGATGTGCTTGCTTGTCCTTGTGCTTAAAATGATCTCTGATCGTATGTGTTCTATGAATTAGGGACAGCTGAACAGGTTCTCTCAAATATTATTGAACAAACTATTGCCATTCTTTTTCTAGTTGTAGTGATGTTTCACCAAGGTAGGGCATCCTTCGCTTGCAATGGTCTGTGAGCGGCCCCTTGCTGCTAGTCTCACCTTGTTTTCGATGATAACAGCCTCATATAGATTTTGTTTTAGCATTTTCTGCATAGCTGTTGGTCCTGATTTTGCATTTAACGATTTTGACATGGCTGGCGGTCTTGGTTTTGCTTTTGACGTCTTTTGCATCACATTGTCTTTTCTTGCGTCACAGAGCCTTTTGGTTTTGAATTGCTGACATTGCCAAGTGTTGTTTTGTTTTTATCTGCAAATGGATTAAGATTAATCCAAAACATCTCAAATAGTGCCGTAGCAGCCCAGCTAGACTCCCCCCAAAATGCTTACAGGGGCCCACCTATTGGTGATTTATAAAAAAAAGTTTTTGACGTTATTCTATATCTTGAGGCGGAATGGCCTCCAAAACAAAATATCGTAATGGCAGACACAATTTTGGCACAACCAAGCTTCATGATTTGGGGGTGAAAATAAATTTTTAGGAATGAAAGATTTGTTTTTATCATATGTTTAAAGCAAATTTTTCTGAGTACAACAAAATTTGGGAGTGCACAAAAAAGATTTGGGGAGAATTTGGGGGACAAAAAAGATTTGGGAAGAAATTTGGGGGTGCACAAAAAATTTGGGAAGAATCGCTCCTGAATGCCCTTCCATGTCTGTGGGCCTGGGCAGAACCGTTACCAGAAAGTCTTCTACTGGGGGCGTCATGTTAGTTCAGGGGGCTAGACGTTCTGAAACTTTATATTCAATTCACAACGTGAACAGTATTTGCAGATCGTGCAAATTATAAATATTTTCCCGGAAGTATCCATTAAGGCTCGTAGTTTCCAACAAATTTTTTGAATGAGCTTAACAAAAGGAGTTGGGTTGTAAAATCATTGATATTTAATTGATGGCGATTATTTAGAGATGTCATAATGGAATGCAAATGCAAAAAAATATAGGAAATCAGAGTCAATCTTATCGTTCAGTTATGAAAACACTGTTGTGGAAGAAACAAACATGAGGCTGCTCAAAGCGTGTGCACCGCGATGATTGTTTTTTTTCATTAACGCAAATTGATGAACTTTATCATGAGCCTAAGTGAAATAATCTTAAAAAATGTGTGCATTGGGAGTTCCACTGACTGAAATACGTATGCATAAACCTTGCTGATGTCTGGACTTGTTAATCTCCTAGCACTTTTGAGAGCCGAGGTGGATATATTCATACTTCAATTTCGGGCTAAAACCAGCAGTGGACAGTTGCCTTACCTACGCCCTAGCTCCTCCGCCGATTGCGCTAGTGAACTGTTCACGAGCTCAAATGGATCGGACAGTCTTCTAGATTGCACTCTAAAAAAATTTTGTGGTTGGGTGTTATGAATTTTTTGTGAGTGCCGTCATAAGTGAAGTAGTTTTGGGGCCATTTTCGCTCATGTTACCTGGCCTAGGGCCCAACTGCTAGGCCAAAGTGTTTCGCTGAAGTTTTAATTGGAAACTAGGCTCGAGTCCGAGTCTTTTAAGCCTTTTATTGACTTTCTAGCGTTTCTGGTTCAAAAGTTATGATCTTAAACAAACAAATTAATTAATTATCTAATCAACTCATTAGTAAAAATTTTTTACTAACTTAGATCATAACTTTTGAACCCAAAACCCCAGCAGGTCATCCAAAGTATCAAAAGATTCGGATTGTAGCCTAGAATCCAGTAAAAACTTCAGCGAAATACTACCATCTAACAGTTGATGCCCAGGGTCAGGTGAAGGTGGCCAAAAAGTCCTCCACTTCTGACGTCACTCACAAAAAACCCGCACCCCCCAACCAAAAATTTTTTTCCCGAGTGCAAACTACAAGGCTTGCCGTGTCTTTTGACACTTCGACCAGGTCCGCAACCTGTACAGGAGCGGAGATATTCCCACGCAAAGCCATGTGCGATCCAGCTGTTTTTTTGCAAACCGCTTGAATTAACCCAGACGTCAAAGTGCTAGCAGTCCCATTGCTATGGGGGCTTTGGTGGGCTTAACCCCCAAACAAAGCTTCAATCCCCCTCAAATTAAAACGTGAAACATTAAATCAGTGGAGTTTTTATCAATTTTAAGAATGTCAAGCTTCCCTTGCACAAATGCAATGCTCCTCCACAGAACCACAAAGCCCCCTATTGAATACTTTCTGGTGATGGTTCTGTCTCCTGATGCATGGCACAAGTTTAGATTAATAACATTTTGTATCTCAAATTGCCTATAAATGTTAACAAATATAGACTAAAGGCTGACGTGGACGCAACGGTTAACATCCATAATCCATTAACTGCACTACTCTGTTTCTGGACAACTTAGCAATGACTGCTAAATAGACTCTTCTAACTACACAATTAACTCCATCTGGCTGTCTGAACAGGAGGCTGCGCAAATGTGTAACTTTGGTCATAAGCACCAAAGGTATTTTGCTGCTATGCAGTACAAAATAAGAGAAGACCACCTCACCTAGGCTAGACATAGTACATTTTCTTGCAACAATCACTACACAAAACATGTTGATCAAGTGGAAGTCTGACTTCTGGATGTATACAACAAGGCATGTAGGAAGGCAGGTTAAGTCTATCCCAGTTCCATGCTCAAAAGAGATTCATTAATTATTTGCAAAATAGCTAATAGCTAAGAAAGCACATTTAGCATCAGCTGATGTAAGCTTGGTGGTTTTGAGTTCTTCGTGCAATTTTTTTTATATTATACTGGTCTTGTATTTGCTGATTGCTGCATGTCTTTCTGAATCACATCTGGCAAAACCTCATTGACAGACCTCTAGAATTTCTCATGCAACAGCTGTTATTGCACACTGCGGAAAGGAAATCACACTTAGAGTACGTTACTAGATTTTAAGATCGCCAAAAATAGCAAGATTCTTCTTAAAAATGACAAGATCACTAAATGACTCCCTAAATCACTAAATCTAGTGAAAAATCACACCAAGTAGCAACACTGATCACAGCATAGTAACTCACTACACACATTGTGATTGTTTAGTGAATCATTACACAACAGTGGCATAGCGAGGCTAAGTGCTACTTGGGGCTGACCATAAACATGCCACCCTTTCCACCCCTAAAATTTCCTTACAGGAATTTAAAATGAAAGATCATGTTCATCCTTAGTAAATATATGAGGAACAATAAAACATCTTGGACATCAGAATCAAACACTCAGAAACCGAATAGATCTGATTTTTCATTATCCATTATAGGTCTTTTTCTGCTTGTCTGCCATCTTTCTCATCGTTTGCTCTTTCTATTTTTTCATCCTGTGTATATGCATCTATGGATCCAGCATATTTCTTTAAACTTTCTTCCCTGCTAGTTTTCAGTCTGTTTTTGCAGAACCCAATTAGAGAAGTGATAGCGGGATACTCTACAGATGCAAATGTTTATGTGTGTTTATATCTCCTGTAGTATTCCCATCTTGAACTAAAACAAAGGATATATAATGCTTGCAGAAGGCCATAATACTTAATTTAACAATCTAACCTCAGTAATGTGAGAATGTTTCATTGTTCACTTCATGTTTAAGTAATGATTAATGTCTCTAAGAATATATAAAAGGCTTCAAAGGTTAACTCTGTCACCATTTGGTCTGGAGCCTCTTAAGACCCGTTTGAATAAAATTTGTCAAATAGACATAGTCAAAACAGGCGCTAGTTGGCTTGCAGTCTCCATCGTGACCTACAGTACAAACTTGGTCTAGTTGCTTGGTTGGGCTTCTCCTAATTACGTGTGCATAGTATGATTCCTTACCTTCATCCGTAACCAATACACATCTATTTCAAAAAGTGTATTGACAAACCCTACCAAGTGGGACTTCCACCTTTTTATTGCTCAGCAGTGATTACAAAGCTAATACGTTAAATGGTAATCGCAATCACAATGACCAACTTTATTCAGTACAGCCATTACCAAGTTGTGAAACCAGTTTGGATAAATTCGCTTCGAGTAAAAGCATTTGTCACAATCAGGGCTGCAATTAGGGTGGGGAGAAAAACCGAACAATTGCACCCCCCATGAATTTTTGGAGAAACACCTTTTCTAGGCTTTTTTGGTTGAAATGTCTTTTTCTATGAATGCAAATGTTAAATATACCTTTGAACAAAGGGGTTAACCTTATATGAAATCAGCACTGCCTATTGTCTGGCACTGATTCACTCTACTTGCATTTCAAACCTAGAATCTAAGTTCTACATTACCCACGCCAATGCACTATCTCAAGAACGATATTTTCTTATGCCTGAATGTAGGCTCCTAGAGAAAAATAGGTATCTGGTGATTTAATGTATGAGGTGATGTAACGATGTACCATTGGGGTGTTGCTAAGGTTTGAATGATTGGAGAAAAGGATTATGATAGCTTTGACTTGCCTTAATTTCAAGCAGGGTAAAAAAAAAGATTTTTATCAGATTTTGAGTGTGGGAGGAAAATTTTACCCTCAAACTATGGGACCAGTTGTGTTTGCTAGCCTGCGGTTGAATATCATCTCTGTCCTTTGCTCAAAAGGCTTTTGACTGGAGTGGGGGGTAATGGCTTTGGTTGAGTAGTGAGCATAAGTGTTCACAGAAATTTGTGTAGGAGGGGCAACCTAGACATTTTCCGAATAATTTTCAGGTTGCTGACCATGCAATGCAAATGGACATTCACAAAATACTTTACCATTTCTACACCACAAAGAAAATGGCCCATGTTAGGGCAATTGTCACAAAATTAAGCTTTTTTTGACAGCAATAGCCAAGTATATTCAGGTAATTCGCACAGTAGGCTATCTGCAGATTTTCAATACAGGATATACACCTCTTTTCAAAGAAGCATTGCCATGGTCTTATTTACAAAACCCCAAATTATGACTACCTAGCAAGACTTGTCAACGTCACTTAGAAAACATCTGAAATCTTGTGCAAAACGCTCACTCCCCCTTTCAATGGAACCTTACTTGCCTTTGCTGATATTTTTGTGGTGTATGCTCATCATTCAAAAACCAGACAAGCATTCAGTCTCACGCTAACAATGAATGTCTCCAATTTGTGGAAGCATTGCTACAGATTCACTCATACGTATTTTCACACAGTAAACAACTACATGGCTAAATTTTTAACAATTGTATGTTTTTTTGACCATAACTTTTGAATCAGAAATGCTAGAAACCCGATCAAAGGCTTGAAGACTCTGATTCTAGCCTAGTTTCCAATAAAAACTTGAGCAAAATACTTCATTGCAGTCTTTTGCTCAAGTTTTTATTGGAAACTAGGCTTACCTGGCCCAACGCCAAGTAACTTGAGCCAAAATGGCCTAAAACCTACTCCGTTTACGATGTTACCCACAAAAAAAAACATCCAAAAATTTTTTTTTCATTGCAAACTAAAAGGCTTGCCGAGTTTAGAGGGTTAGAACAGCTCTCTAGCACAATTAACTGGTGAGTTATGGAGTTACAAAGACTTGCCCAATATGGGCTAATTATACCTTTTAGTGTAACTCGACTGGCCACAAAGGAGTTAAAATATGTGGAGAGTGGTCTAATCACACAAATATGATACAACAGCCTGATGGCCTAATATAACATAGGCCTTTGGTAAAAATTGTTACAAAGCATTTATTGTCGCTTTACAGCACTCAAAATTTATAGCTTAGAGCAATTAAAACGAACTATTTTTTTATTAGATTGGTGATCATAAGTCAGGTAACTTTCACGTAAAAGGTTCCATATGTAGTCCTCTATCATGCTTTCATTGTACTTTCCTTTATAGCATTCTTCAAAAGATCTGACATCCTGGTAAATTCTTTCATCTTGTTCTTTTGATTAGTCTCTTATGATATCTTTGAATTGATCAAGGTGAGCATGTAATGCATGTACTTTTAGCAACATCCTGCAGCACATCTTCTGATATGCATCCACATGTCCATCAACAAGCTGTCTGTAGTTCTCTGCCTTGTGCTTTCCCAGAAACCCGTTGACTGCAGACACGACACACATCTAAGCTGTCCGCTCAACCTCAGGCAGCATCTTGGGAAAACTGATGGAATTAAACTGGAGTTGTTTCACTTCAGGTCCTACAAATACTCTAGCTTTGATTTTTGCTTCTGAAAATGCACGCTTAAAATCCTAAATCGTAAGTGTGCCTTATAATGCAGTGCGCCTTTTATGAATCCGGTTGTGCTTTCTCATCTAGAACCAATTGTATGTGGTAAACGGTGCTGTTTATTTAATTGCTAGTTACGATTTTTTTGTAAACAGACCATCGTGTTACATAATAAACCAACAACAATTACAGTGAGCAGCGTATTTGGTTTGAAGTTAGCACATACCGCAGATTGTATTACTTCACCAGGCTCCTGACTACATTGGTGCACACCAAATCAAACATGGTCACAACTTTTATTCTATTCGTGTGTAGCGGATTAAGCATGTGTGACAAATTAAACTCCCTCATATGTAATGACAGATTAAAACTCTCAGTGACGACTCCCAAATTCAGGAATTATTGTGATAGAATTGATTACAGTTTGACTTACCAAAGTTTTGCTTCATTTAATGCATATTATGTATGAAAAAAGAACAGCGAGTATTCAATTTTTGATACTGCGGCTTATGGTCTGAAAAATATGGTAATTTAATGTACATAGGTGGCATCAGTATTTTTGCTATATCTACTAGTAGTTGTCGCTTGATGTTGTAAATTTGTTCCAATCTCATAGCTGGTTTGTGGGGGCCAGTTCCTCGTCTTGAAGTAAAGAGCTGCATTTCTGCTATTCAGCAGACAGAGATAGCATGAGAACTTGGTAAAACCACCTTGACCATCTTGAAATCACCAATGACCTCCCAACCCATTCGTGGTGTTCATACTTTAATGCATTCAAAAGGATTGTGATGTTCTGATACTCTTTCTTCGTGTTAACTGAACGAGCCAAAGGAATGGAGGGACAATTGTTTCTGTTGTACTGCTTTGAAACTTCTAGATTCGCTGTTGATGAAGACCTCCACTCAATGGGATTGCAAGAAATGCCCATAGCCTGAAAGAGCCCATCTATATCACTGCAGTAACATAACCAATCTTTAAACAAGTAGAACACCAAGAAGCTGGGACGTCGCTTTATCTGTGAAGTGATTCAAACATTGTCATTCAGTAAGTCCCATTGGTTAACACTTTGACATCTAATAGGAATTGGGGATTCTCGCTCCAAAACAACCAGATCGCATGTGACTTTGCACACACATAACTCGGGTGCCAAAAGTGGTAGAGAGCTGTTCAAAGGCTCAAAAGATGCGCCAAGTCTTCTAATCGCACTCGAAAAAAATTTTTAGTTGGGGGTGCAGATTTTTTGTGAGTGACATCATAAGTGGAGGACTTTTAGGCCACCTTGACCCACTTCACCTGGCCCTGGGCTCAAACTGTTAGATGATAGTATTTAGCTAAAGTTTTTATTGGAAACTAGGCTACAATCCAAGTTTTTTGATACTTTGTATGACCTGCTGAGGCTTCGAGTTCAAACATTATGATCTACAGTAGTGAAAATATTTGACTAATTCGCTAATTAATCAATTTGTTTATTTTATATCATAACTTTTGAACCAGAAATACTAGAAAGTCATCAAAGGCTCAAAAGACTCTGACTTGAGCCTAGTTTCCAATGAAAACATCAGTGAAATACTTTGGCTTAGCAGTTGGGCCCTAGGCCAGGTAACATGAGCCAAAATGGCCCAAAAAACGTCACTCCCAAAAAATCAACAACCCACACCAAAAATTTTTTTTCGAGTTCAGACTAGAAGACTGGCTGATCCGTTTGAGCCCGTGAACAGCTCTCTAGCGCAATCTGCGAAGGAGCTGTGGCATTGGTAAAGGCAACCAAAAACTGCTGGTTTTAGGCCGAAATCCAGGTACGATGTATTCATAGACCGACCATCAAAGTGTTAAGTCTGGAGATGAGTAACTTAGCACTTGACTTTTGTCAATGACAATTCCCTGACAGCATCATTAATATCTAGAGATTGACTAATATATCGGGATCGGCCAAAACGGCTGATGTTATCGGCCTCAGTAGGTGTTGACAAAACACTTATTATTCCTCATGCATTCAGACAACTTGTGCAAGAAAGCTGATGAACGAACCAAGTCAAGACAGTTGTCTTGCAGTAATGCCAGCAGGTGCATTTTCATAAATAAGTATACAAGATGAACCATGGAGCATGCGTCAACTGTCGCAGGCGAAACAAAAGCATCATCACTAATCAGATTAATTAAACATCATAGCAAAATATTGAAATTGCTGCAAATTTGAAAAATTTTAGCTCATAAATCCTGATTTTTGAAGTTTCTGAAAAAAAGGTAAGGCATACAATGCATCATATTTTGGATAGTGAAGCAGGAAACAAGATTTAAAAATTTTGGAAATATTGGTTATTGGTATCGCTTATCGGTCCATGAATGGCCGATGTATCGGTATTGGCCCCAAAAAAGCCATATCGATCGATCTCTATTAATATCTTCTTGGTTGGGGTAGTAGGGGCACCTTTCACCAGCAACTCGGTATTGAACACACGCAGCAGAAGATTTCTGTTTCAGAATCTGTAAAACTTGCGTCTGGTATGAAAGATTCATCTCTCAAGAGTGGTTATGGCACAGTCATGTTATGGGGTATAGGTGCAATAGATGATGGGATGTAAGGGTTCTTGATGGAAGATGCATTCTTTCCTTTCCAATGTTTGCTTGATTGTACTACACAGAAGTAACAGTCCGTGAGATGGTTTCAGGGCTCACACCAGATACGCAGGACAGCAGAATACATTGCCTTTTTCTCTCCTCTAAACCAACCTTATAGATTATGATGGCAATATTCATATATGAGTTGTGGTATCCAAGGTTCATCTTGGTGACCGACTGGCAAGTATGCATACTAGGCTTCTTTTGCGTGGGTACAGCTCTGCAGGCAGTGCTTTTTTGTTTTTTTTTTATGAAGAATTCACTACACACAGCAGAAGGAGTCTACTGAGTACTTGCAACCAAACATAGCACACCACCAGCAATGGCGATAAAGCTAACAAAACCTGAAAGCATTCAACAAAAGTTTGTAGTCTAGATACTATAAATACGACACACTATCTTGCTGAAATGATCAACACATTGGGAGCCAATGTGCAATATACTCGTACTTTGAAATCACACCTGAGCCACAATTTTCACATCACTTTGCAACTCCATAACTCGCCAGGGGATTGAGCTAGAGTGCTGTTCAAACCTTAAAAAGCTGGTAATTGAAATTTCTTTAAATTGGAAAGTTTTGGATTTCAAGTTTTTTGTGGGTGATGTTGTAAGTGGGGTAGGTTTAGGCCTTTTTAGCCCATTAATCCCCTAATTATCGATGTAATGTACGTGCTTATTTTCATGAAAGTTCAAAGTAGTCTTAGGAACACAAACCCAAAGTTAAGGTGGCAAGATTTTTCATGGTGTTACAGCATAAGCGAACAGAATACAACA
>JGI24159J19872_10011742_pt1 | contig 11460 bp, 7 predicted proteins | sample Ectturendosymbi4_FD_19872 | JGI IMG/M metagenome (IMG submission 19872) | reverse complement strand
ATTATACTAAAACTTGCTTCCAGAATGCACAAAAATGCGTATTTTTAGGTGTAATTTTGCAAAATTTTCCCGGGGGCATGCCCCGGACCCCCCAAGAATGGTCGTGCCTTCGGCACTTCTCTTGAAGTTGATTTGTGACGTCACACGATTGTGACGAAACTTTGCCCCCCCCTCGGAAATTTTCTGCATACGCCACTGGTGACAGTCAAGATACTGTGTCTACGACACCCTTTGACAGTCACCTTCTGTGTGCAGCAACAGGCGTACAAACTCTCTTCATCATTATCCGAGTGCACAGCATTGCCTAAACTTAGCAGAACACTTCTAAACCCTTTGGTGTTCTTTGATCAATCGATCCATTAATACTCCGTCACATTTTTAGCAAATTTTGAGTTCGGAGCAGTGCAGGATTGAATTTAATCTGCATATTTTAAAAGTATTTTAACTTAGCCGTGACACTTGCAGTCGTCCACTGGCTCTACCATCTCTCTCCCTGGATTTCCTTGGCGCTGCTCAAGCTAAAGTGCGTTCTGAAACACACTTCTGTTTTCCAGAATCTTCTCGATTCCCTTTAGGTAACTTACACCAAACACTATCTGTAAAAAAATATAAATTGCCTTTCTACTTTCGAATCGAACTCGTACAAGGTTATTATTATATTTGTGACCATTAAACCGCTCCATCCAAAATTAGCTCACGTTTTTGGTTACACGTTGAGTCTAAGTGCAAGCGTGCATTCTCAAACCTGACCGGTGATGGTCTCTGTAACGAAACGGGCATTATTAAGCAGCAGTTTACCCGCGCCAGGAAGTACAGCTGACGAAAATTCCAATCATAATCATTTAATTATAGAGGAGAACAATTTTACTGTGCAGCTTACCTTTAGTGATGGAAAGTGTAGTTCATCAATTTATCTCCTAGCATTTCACCTTTGTTTTGTTTCNAAAACTCTAAGTTTTTGTTTACAGATTACATGCATGCGTGTTTGTTGATCATACTGTTTTTTTATGACATTTGGTCACTCAAAGTTAGTAACACAACAGAAAGTAATTATTAACTGGGTCTCCTATCGCCCCCCAACCGCCCATTTCTGCTTCACCGCCCCGCTAGAGTTTCTCACCGCCCCCAGGGGGGAGGTACCGCCGACTTTGGGAACCACTGTTTTAGAGTTTTATTTGTGTTGTAGAGCAGGAATGTGTGGTGTAGGACTGGAAAGGTGTGTTGTAGAGCTGGAAAGGTGCATTGTATTGCTGGAAAGTGTGTCGTAGAACTGGAAAGGTGTGTTGTAGAGCTGGAAAGTGTGTTGTAGAGCTGGAAGGTGTGTTGTAGAGATGGTTAAAACGCGGGGTTGCAGAGGCTGCGAGGTAAGATGCGTGTACTTCACGCGGAGGTGGACTTTCAGTTTTGAGTCATTCCATTTTCAAAGTTAAAGGGGCAATAGTTGAAGTTTTATAATTCGGAGACATTATGCTCTTTTGAGACCAAAAGACAAGTCTTCATGCATCCTTGGATGTAAACTCATGTGTTGATAAACAAGGGCATGAGATCCATCACACGTGTGTTTTTGCTGTTAAGACCCAGTTTCGCGCAAACTGCCGCACAGAACAATGGCCTTGTTTGCTGATGGCTTGCTTGTGGGGGTGGTCATGATCATGTGGGGGTGGTCATGATCAGGATACTGTACCAACTAGCAGCAATAAACTGAGGCTGGCTGCGCAATCTGTTTATTGAACTGAGCAATGTCACGTGGATACGTGTCTATTAAGATGTTTTTGTTGGTATAAATTCATTGCCATTTTTCTAGTTTTGTTATAATTTATATAAACGTTTTAGCACTTGAGTTATTTTAGTTATGTTGTCAAAGTAAGCCCATTATGAAAAATAGACGAATTTTTAGACTTACCATTAACTGGTTAGCCTGCTGGTCCAATTTGATCGAGGGTTATAAGCACTACTTGCTGTGCGCTAAGTTTGTGATTGTGACTTGCTGAATGACACAAGCCTGCATCAATCACAAGTTCAACATGGGACTCATTTGACCACTTATGTTTGTGTGGGGAGGGGTTGCTTTGATGCGCGGGACAGGTGAACCAAGCGAAGTTTCAAAATAAGGCTCTTCAGAAATTCAGCACAATATGATCAAGTGTAATTACAGTCATGAAGTTATGAATAAAAAGGTAAACGCTGTTGCACAAGCAAGTTTTCTTGTGGTGCTGTATGCATGCTGCGCTTTGTGAGAAGCCACATTCTATTTCATCTGACTGCGACAATGCAAGTATGACGGCAAATATGAGTCTTACCCAGATGGCACGAAGTACAGCTTCAAAGTTGAAATGCATTCGTAATACACTCAACACATCCACAGTCAAATACTGGAGCTGCTTATGATATTTTCCGTTCTACATGTATTAATATTGCAAATGCTTGCTTCTGTTCAGTACTGTTTCATTTTTTAGTTAGTAGAACGCACGTGGTTTGTACTTATCATTGCATTTGGTTCGCGGACGTGTTTGCTTATCATTCTTAGACACAAGATTTGATTTGTTTGATTCATAATTGGAATGCTTTCTGGAAAGCAACCACTTAAGCATCCTCCATGCATCCACCATTTTATGAGGTGGCATTTGGCTTTTATGCTTATCCTATTGCAAGGTGTATGTCGGGTGGTGGTGAGGTGAGGGTTCATGTTGTGAGATATCGTGTTTCCGATTGAAACTCTGGCCTCTGTTGTTAGTATTGAGTTACAGAACTTTCTCCACTGTGAATGCACAGATAATGAAAGCAAACCTTTGCGATGTTCTCCTCAAATTGGATATTTCGTGCATGCAAAGTGTTCTTTGTCCCCACGCGAAATAAACGACGTGGGCAAAACTTGCATGTGCCAAAACGGCCAAACAACATACGTATATTTTCTGTAAAATTGAAAACCTTCCGAAGTTTGGGCGCAATCGGTGTTTTAAATTTTTGAAGCTGAAGGAGGTGGATCGACTAGGAGCGATAATTTCTGGAGTCGGAGCGGAGCGGATGCGAGATCAGAAAAATACGACTCGGTCCACCTGTAGTGTGTTGTTGCATTTGGACATTGTTGTCATCGGCTTTTAGTGCAAGTGTTGCAGCAGTTACTTCACTGTAGCTTTGTTTTCATTTCAGACAAGATGAAAGGCAGACAAGTTAAATTCCGCGTCGATCCAGACACTGGTGAGTGGAGCTTTACTTTTTTCTCTGCTAAAGTGTTTGTTCGGAAGGCAGAATCGATTAGTTCGTTTTTCAGTGGAGTGACGTGAACCACTGTGGCCTTTTTTCCAACTGCAGTCAGGTTTCAGATGCGTTTTTCACTGAAATTGTCCGTGTTTGCTTTCCTTATATGTCCATAAAAGCAAAAAGCTACGTGGAATGATTGGGTAGGAAAAAGTCTTGATTTTTCGACAACGGTTTAATTCAAAGTTTCAAACTTGAAACATATCCTGAGGTTCCAGGAGCTTTTTGAACTTTTCCTGTAGAGGGGCACAGTAGAACTTTCGCGAACGTTTGAACTTAGAATGATTTCCTGAGCAAGCATTGTGGCTTTTTCGTAATGGTTGTGTTGCAGATATCCCCCACCAGTGTAATGCATGAGTTCCTAAAATGTTTTAATCCTCGTGCAGAAGTTCTCGGGCCGTCGGGCATGGAAATACAACCGGTATGTGTTGCGCTGACTGCCCCTTTGGTCAGGCCCCGTCACAGCCAGAAACAACGCCAACCCCTTGCCACGCCAAAGCCACTGCCCCCCTATGTCGAGGTGCTGGAGCAACTGATGGTGCAAGGATTCGAACTGTGCGCGCTACGCATGTGCTGGTTCAGGCAGCGGCAGGCTGAACTTTTGTATGATATCGCGGGAGAACAGAGTCAAGAAAAACGCAAAGAGACGGTAAGTTGACAGTTCGTTTGCAGCGATCAGGTACAACAGTCAAATGTCTTGACCCTCGGTTTTGTTTAGATAAAGAACTTGACGACAGGTCCGAGCCTGGTCATGCTGATGCAGCGGGAGAACGGCCTTGTTTTGTTTGACTCGATCTTGGCAAGGTATGAATTCCTTTCCTGTTTGTATTTGTTCTTTTTGTTTTATTTATTCCGGATGTGGAATGTCGAGATATTAAGCTTTTCATCATGAAATGTTCAGGCGATATTTATCAAATACTTTAGTTAAAATGCTGATACGTGATTGACGAACATGAGGAATTTTTAAATGCTTTGCACCGAAGTATTGTTAAATCTGGAAATAAGAAAAGGTTTGTGATGCCTGATGGCTGACGTTTTGATAAAGACCCAGTCCAAAGTTTGTTAAATTTTTTCAAATGTGAACTGTGTTGTCTTTGTGTGTGATGCTGCCACAGTAGTGTTGTGTCTTCGGGCATGGGTTCGCTTACTGACAATATCTTGCACTCTGTTCACTTCACTGTTGACTGGTAAGCTATAATATTCAATCTTAAGCATTTTTGCTGTTTTTTTGTTTGTGATTCATGTCAAGTACTCAATGGAACTTCTTTCATGTTGATCGAAAATAACTGTAAATAGTAGGAGTGCTACGAAACTTGTGCCCTCAAATGAAAATTGCGCCTTGGTGGCGTAAGGAACAAGTACCACTGATAAAACATTCCTTTATTGCTAATCTCTGTATATACCGCGACATTTCGTAAAGTTTGTGCCTTCCCATCAATCAGTGCAACACGGCGTTAAAGATAATAACTTGCCAAGATTCTTTGATTCGTTAATACTAGTTGCTTACGTCACAGGTGACAACGACGGGTGCTTGTAAGTATTTCAGTTGGCGTCCCTAGCAACCGCTTGACGACTACTCTGTGTTTTTTTTGCAGTTGTTTGAAAAAACACCCTTTCATGCAACATTCTCGAAACTTCCTAAGAACTCAAACTTTAACCCAAACGAAGCAGTGCGCCAAGTATTTGTTCCATCGAGTCGAATGCAATCGCTCGATACTGGAGATTGTCCACAAGAGAGCGCTGGAGTGGCAGGAGCGGAACGGCATATAGCTGCCTGCGGCTTCGTTTGCCGGTTTCCATTCGTTCTGTCTTCATTTGCACAACAGCAAAAAAGAGAACACAGACTGTATGGCCTTCAGTTACTTAATTTATTTTATATTTTTGCTGAACAAGCGCATTGATGTTGATCCTCTACCCGCGCAAATATTCGTTGCGAAGATACCACGTGGTCCGCCGCACAAATCTGGTCTGGATTTCAAAATCCTGTAAGAAGTTTTTTCCGCACAGCAGTGCAAATGTTTTGGTTGTGGATGTCATGGAGCGAACTACATGTTTTTCTAAATCAGGAACAGCTCTGTCCCAACAAGTGTTCAGAATTATTTGGCAAAAAAATGAAATGTTCAAAAAATTCTGTGCTGTTTTCTGTCTGTTTTACGGTCACTTTGCGTTTATTGAATTTTTTACCAGTTTTGCGCTCTCGGCCATCTTGGGAAAAACAATTTTGCTGAAGCGAAAATTGAATTGCTTTCGGACGAAAACCTTCCTATTCAAAGAAAGGGAAGTCACGCGCATTTGAAATACTTTGTGAAAACGTCTGTTGTTTTCTGCTTCTCTGCTCCACTGACATAGCAAGCAAATGTTTCGCCAGTGCACGCATTCAGCTGTAACTCATGTACCGCACAACAGTCACAGTGGAATTGCTACGTAACTCTGTCAAATGAACAAGGACGTTGTAGTTTGCATTACGTCATCTCCTACACCCGAGAAGTTTTGAGACGCGAGTTTTTGGACAGAACTTCTTTCCTGCTTTGCATGTAATTTTAGATTGCTTGTGGCTGCGCGATGCCACAGAAGATAATTTATTTGCAGGCAGCACTTTCTGGTAAGCAACTGGAGTTTAACGCTTGTGTGTTGCGCAGTTGCTCTTATTCAGGTGTTTTGTAACATGCTTATTGGATACTGTGATGTGAGGAAAAGTACGGACAGGATTTTGAGAAAATGGTTTCTTATCTCGTTGAGATACCTTTTCGAAATTTCAATCGCCATCTTGGTGTCGTTTTCGACTAACCGGTCTATTGAACACTTGCTCCAAACTATTGCGGGATTCCTGTTGACGCCACTCGAAGAACTAATCATATGTGATCGGCGGCTGGTCTCTTGTATTGAGGGCACTGCTGTCTTTGCTCAGCCGTACATGACTACTTTCCTATTACTTTTTGTTTTGTTTTGCAAAGCATCGAATTGATTCGACATTTTTCCATGATACGCACCTTGCAGTTCAACTTTACTTTCAATCAGTCGGTCCTGCAGTGTACATCCAATACGGGCTTGTGTGATTTTCTCATTTCTGAATCGTTTTGTACTGAGTGTTGTTTGTTAATAGATATCTGTTCATGCGATTGTAACGACGCCTTTTATAACTTTGCCCAAGTCGTCTGCTTGCAGATCCAAAACTCATTTTTGGCAGAATCTTTTCGAAACAGCCTCGTACGCTAAACATGTATAGCTGGGTGGAGTGTTTGGTATTTTACAGGATCGCTCAGCAAAACTGTTGTGGTGCAAGTGGAGGACTTATCTGTGAACCGTTCAGTAATTGAACATGCCCAGAAAAATTCACCCCAAAATAAGAAAATGCGAACGTTAAATACAGGAGAGCCGAGGTTCTCTGTAGTTTTGTTTAATTTTTGTTTTTAACGGTATGTCTCCAAACCTTGAAAAAACGTTACATGGAATTGTAAGAATGACTTGGCTCAGAATTTTTTCTTTTAAATAAATCGGTCTTATTAATTAGTTTCTGTGCTTTAGGAACTGCTTCCAGGAGCATCGTACGATAAATTACGCCAAGATTTGCCTGACCATGCGAAAGCGCATGTCTCAGGTATCCCAGAATGAGGTACTTTGCCTGAGGAAGTTGGGGCTGAACATATTCGGCTTGGGTCAGTCAAGTACTTCACTCAAATTGATTTTGCTGAATGCGACGGTCTTATTGGTCCGCTGTATATTTACGTCAGCACGAACGAAAACACGTGGTCGGAGCCGAACTGTCTCTCAACCACTGTTAGTTTTGCCCAACGCTTAATGTAAAATGAAGCTTGAGTGCCCGTTTTTGTTACAAAATACGACTGTAATGTTATTGCTTTTTTACCTGAGATTAGTTACGCTTTATTTCGTGGCCAAAATTGGGGCACTTTCCGGGTCTTTGCTGTATATCGTCCACGAATTCGAACCATTATTTTTTGTACATTTACTACTTCGCACGCTGCTGTAATTTGCAAGCAGCACGTTTGGCGTGTCACTGTAAAGTATGTTTGCATCAGTTGTACTGGCTCTTGATAGAGAACGAAGGCTTGGCTTTATTCATTTGATGATCGAAGCACGTACTGTGAGGGCCACCGCGGACGCGTGTCTTCTGTGGCTTAACTCTTATTTTGTACTTTGTCAACGTTCTACTATATTAGCAAGCTGTCAAAATATGTATTTTAGCGAGTCGCGGATGAAAAGTACAAGCACTGCTTGGTACTGACCGCTGACAACCTTCGCATCTCGACTGACATCTGGTGGCTGCAGATCACAAACTCTTGTGTTGAAAGAAACAATACCAACTGTTGTTTTTTTTTGATGGAAAATATTTGACTCATAAAACTTGTTTTTCTGTGTAAAACTTAGTTTATCGCAGCATCCATCACATGATGATGAAATTGATTAAAAAATGGCTCGAAAGACGAACTCAACTATCGGTTTCACAAAATTTTCGGACCGTTTATCTTTAAATCGATGAACTTCATGGCAGTGATCTTTGCGGATCCATGAGCATCACCTGTATAGCTTGGCGACGCTGCTGGATCCGCTCTCACCAGTACCACGTAACAGGGCACAGGACGGTGTGAACACACCGGTCGCTTTGCAGGAAGCAAAGACGATAAGGAATTGCACAGAAGGTTGTGTTGTTGCACACACAACACACTGTTCGTTCCACTTGGAAATTTATATTGGGCCAGTCTTGAACTGGTCAAAATTAACGACCGATTTATGCATTATTTAAACGTTTGATAGTTTAAATGTGCCTTAATACGGCGCCAACCATAATACAGTCTGTAGCTTCTGATCCGACCTTTGTTGTTTTCTTGGTGTTACTCCGGAATAAAAGAACAATTTTGGCCACATACTGAAACATACGCATTAAAACATGGCTGATAGATCAGCACCGACAACACAGCACTGGTGGTGGAAAATGATTCCCATTTTTTGCGAGATTTATCACTGAAAGAGCGCGTGAAACCGTGACGTGGATTTTAATGTCTTGCTTATGTTACCGCTGTATACACCATTCGTGTTTTTGAGCAAAAGGTAATCAACCGCTGTTTCTCTCTCGGCGCGTTCTTGTCGAGCGGCGTTGTGTTTTTAGTCTATTTTTTTATTGTTTGCTGACCCTGTTTTTCCACCTTTGCCGTTGTTTGCGGGCGCTGATGCTTTTTCTTCGTATCTGTCCACCTTCCCTCTTCCTCATCCACCTTCCCTCTTCCTCATCCACCTTCCTGAATGAGACAACGCGTTAGCGACGCCGCATTTGGGCGATGAGTGCATTTAACAATGTTGCGAACATTTTTTTCCCGCACAATGTATACCACTGTTTTTACTTTGCATAACTATTTAAAACTCGCTGACGTAAATAACTGTTTCTTTGTTCACGAACGATACTCGTCTCGTTGCAACTGTGACATGACTTTTTAAATAACCTGTACATAGCGTGCTTTATGAATGCAATGAATTCTTATTTCGTTTACACATGCAACTGGTAATGCGTTCAACGCTGTACATGCAGGTGAGTGCGTAGGTTGTGGGTTCGATACTCAGCAGCTGCAGTATCCAGAATTGTAATCAAAAATTTCAAAGCGATAAAATGCTTTGTTGTAGGGTTGAAGCAATTATGTCGAACTGCATCAGAGAAATTCAAAGTTGGGTCAAACTTNGTAGGTTTCATACTGTATATACTGGGACAGGTCTTCTAAACAGTCATCCAGAGTGCAACGTATACTTCAGAATTACATATTTTCGCTGTTTTTCTTGTCAACCCAGACATCTTGCCATCGTGCGGATAGGGGCACGACCCTCAATTTGTTTGAACAGTAAGTTTTTTCGATGTCCATTGTCATGGGCGGACAAGACGTTGAGCCTGTGGGGGGCAGGCTTTGATTTTGGAAATTGGGTTGTGTAAAAAGTTCGATGCTTTTGTGCCCTTACCTTTCAGCGAGAAACGGTGTTCAACCACGCAACCGGGCAATTGTCTCCCCAAAATTTTCAAAAACATTTTAAATACGTTTATAGTTTTTAGGTGAAAAAACAAATTGCGATCATTTTACCCCCATCGAAAATATCAGCTGGTTGCGGCCATGACTGCATTAATTCCAATTTAAAGTTTGTTATTGCACAGTACCTGACACCATGGGCGTCGGAAGAGGGACCTTGCCCCCCCGGATTTTGAAATCTTTAGAAAAAAAAAGTTGTTTTCTTAGTTTTAAGTGGGAAAAAACAAATGTCACTACTTTTGGCTCTCCCCTGGAAAAATTGTGGAAAAATACCATGGTGCCCCCCCTGGAAAAAATCCTTCCGACGCCCATGCTTGACACCTCAAACATTTTTCTCGCACCATGCTTTTGGTCACTAGCTTAGGTCTTTCACTGGAACTTTGAAACGAGTGAAAACCTAAGATTCATATCCAAATAATAAAAAATCTCATCAAACTTTTTATGTGAGCGGGAAAATAAATGTACATCTGGGGAGGTAATCCTCGCGTGACCGTGCGGCACGTAGCGCGAGTTACAGCATCTTGACTTTTACAAATTATACAAAAAGGTTTTCAATTGAAAGATTACATTAACCAAATCTAATAATTATTTCCCAGTTGTTTTCTCACATGTGGAGTGTTAATCTACATGTTTGTGGGTGAAATTTCAAGACTTGTTAATTGGTTTTAGCAGGCTTTGGCTATACATTTTTTTCTGATTTATCAAGGTTTATTGATTGAAGTAATAAAAATCTAGGCTGTCATCTTATTGAGTTTAGCATTACTGTAGTTTGACTCACAAATCATCGTTATTAATTGTCTCACACGCATCTCCTGGTTCAGTGGTGTAGGAGTTGGGGGGTGCAAAAGTTTTGATTTATCAAAAATTTAGGCAGAATAGCAAATATATTGGTCAAAGAAACTTCGACATATTTCAACAATATTTATGAAATGATACTTCTTTGTTATTTCGAGCTTTCCTTCAAGAGTGATAACGTAGGTGCACCTAGTATTGAACTCGAAGATCTTTTCTTTAAACTGAGTTGTTTTTTGATATAAATTTATCCTGTGACCCTGGTGGCAATATAGTTTGATATAAGTTAGTGACTTACATTTTTTCTCAAATAACAATTCCAGCAAAATCGTAAAGCTTGTACCTGGATCTTGAAAAACAACTCAATGAAACGTTTTCATGTCTTCAGTTTTAGGACTAAGCTTGTGCGCACTGCTTCAGATTAAAGTTAGGAATCCACAAGTTTTCGTCGTTTAATTATTTCCTAGCGCAGCACCGTGGCAGTAGGTACGTGCAATTTGCAATCTGACATTACTGCAGTCTTAATATGTGCTAAACGTTGTCATGTACATTCCTCACCAGTTACGATTATGACAAGACTCACCAAAGGTTTTTATTTTATGTCTTTTTTAGCAAGGAAGTGAAAGACTGGGATGTTATAATTGGTCGAGGATAATGCAATATCATCCACAGTTGGGTTTTGCCAAGCAATGTTTACGCTAGAAAGTGTAAAATCATCATGTCACCAGACAATTACTATGTCCAACACATTTTTCCAGCAGGGGCGAAAAATTTTCTTGGGGAGTCTTCGTCTCCCCTGCTCCCCATTAGTTACGGGCCTGCTGGAAAGTGTAAAATATTGCATCATGCCACCGGACAGTAAATTTCTATCACATTGATTTCAGACTGAATTTAACAGAAAATTAAAATTTTTCTATTTAAACGGATTGTAAAAAATTCCGTAAGAGTTCTTTAGTTCAACCTTAAACCAAACCTGGTCGTAGTTTTAGAGCGAGCGTCGTGAATATCTGTTGTTCACTCAAATTCCTCAAACCTGCATCACGAAGACAATTCCTAAAACTGATATTTTCTACGTAACTGCAGTTGTGCTGACACAAACGATGTAAAGAAAGAGTGCTTGTTGTTTCACTGCTTGCTAGATATTGATCAGTGATCTAGTTTGGAGACTTGGTCTCCATTCCGAAGGCTGAAGGACTTCTATAAAATCTTTTCTATAAAAAACGAAGGACTTCTATAAAAAACGAGCTCTTTTCTGTCACTGACCGTCGAGCTGGTCAGACGTGTTTTCAATCAGCTCAGACGCGCTTGTAATCAGCTGTTTGTATAGCGGCATTTCCCTACTGGACTTTGTTCTGTGAGAGAATTTAGGATTGTGTTGACTGTC
>JGI24159J19872_10011741_pt1 | contig 11461 bp, 9 predicted proteins | sample Ectturendosymbi4_FD_19872 | JGI IMG/M metagenome (IMG submission 19872) | reverse complement strand
ACACACGAAAGGAATAAAATTTTGTAAAGTTTTGCAGCTTCACAATTGAAAGCTGCCTCCTGTGGCACATTTTCCCAGAATTTTTGTTTTATTTTGAAAAGCATATGACTTGTCTCAGAGCTTCTTCAAATGTGGCTATAAGAGTGGTGCATAACCTTTTTAAATAAATAGTGGTGCAATATGCTCAAGTAGGAGCACGATATCTCTGAAAAATAGGGGCCCGAGACGACTGCCACGTTATTCCTTCCTAATATCCATCCTTGAGCTTGCAATCTGTCTTGATGGCAAAGCGCGTGTGTCTAAAATGAAACTAAATTTGAATTTTGTCCCATTCGGGCTTCAAATTCCGCAGACAAGTTATTGTATTTTCAGGAATTTGTGATTTGTACAAATTAATTACATGCAGTGCTAAACTATCTTTACCTGCTGCTGAGCGTGGTCAATAAGTTTGTAATTGTGGTTTTCTATTGTGTTTGCAGTTGAATTCCATCTTATATTTCAATGAAGTCAGTTAAATTTAGCAAAGTCTCATCAAATAATTTAAATGAAGTAAGTTTAAAGTAGCTACAAAGGTTTTACGGAATAGGTTGAACATAGCCAAAACATCTTACGCATTATAAAAAATCCGAACATATTTCCAACACGTTGAAAGCCTCTAGCGTATACAGTTACCAACTACAGACGTGAATTAAATGCTCAAAAATTAGATGACAACGCGATCCACTTCTTATATCCGCGAAGGTTTTGTAGAAGACCTACTACGGATGTTAATGCCTCAGAGAAAAGTCGTTCTTCTGCTTCGGTTGGACGTGCTGTGTGGTGTACATCAGAAGTGTGTAAATACAGTATAAGCGCAATCGTAATGGCGGCTGTGATGACTTCTTGCTCAAGTGCAATATTGGGCATTGAGAGGTTTACTAGCTCTTTTGCAAGAAAGGTTTATGAGCAAATGGTGGCATTGATCCAAAGTAGAAGCTTGGAACTTCACTATCAAAACTTTTGAAGCTTGTCAATTCAATGAAAGCAAACTTTTTATTTGCCGGCTTAAATCTGAACACAATTGTTCAGGAGAAAACGCAAGAAACATGCACGTTTCATGGATGATGCTTCAAAAACAAGGAGCATTAAAAATATTTAAATGTTGAAACTCGGTTGTTGTTTTCCCCAGCCCTAATAAAATTTCTGGCTATGCGCTTGGTTGCACTGCTGGTATTTACCAAAGGATCTTGTGGTTTGTTTTTGATTTGATTTATGTGGTGATTATTAGTAACAGTACATTTTATTTATCGAAACTGACCAAATTTGAATTTATTATCAGAATTTTTTAGCATAATTTTGGTCTATTTAAGCTCTCAAAAATAATGTGTTTTCATACTAAATTCAGTGCTATGTGCTTAATGTCTAGACATAGCACCATTGTATACTTGTATACACTATTCGCAATACCACCGCGATGGGCATAGCCAGGTATCAGTATCAATTCCATAATGTACCCCCAATTTGGTCACAAAAAGGTCGTACTACGGTTGAGTGAACATGGTGACGTTATCGAAACTCAAACAATAAGGTTTGTCCCCCCCAAAGTTTTTTAGCAAACTCGGTCCCTGCTACTGCGAAATATTGTCAATGACACATTCACTTAACCCATCTATTTTCCCCTTTCAAGTTTAAATCTTGTGAATCTGCTGTTTTATGCATCGTTTTGTTGGAAGTGGCCTGCAAGTTGTCACATTTTTGTAAAATGGCCCGTAGGTCAAAAGTAGTTGGACCACGCTGACATGAAAAAAAACTGGACGCTTCGAAAAACAGTTGTTTTTTCGCCAGAGAAGATGGACTTACTGGGTCATCAGCAGAAATAGATCGATGTTTGCTGAAGACCAAACCCCCTTTTTCGAAAGTTCCAGTATGACTTCATTTAGATGCGTAAGTCGGTCACAACCAGCTGATATTTTTGGGGAGGGGCAAAATGATTGCAACTTTTCTGCAATTTTCGGGAACCGGTGCAAAATAAATATAACTTCCTGTTTTACCTAACAACTAAACACGTTTTTGAAACTTTCGGGAATTTCCCGGTTGCCCCGCTGCTTGCGGGACTGGTAAGCACTGGTGTAGGAAGCGGGGATGCAACCGCACCCCCATAAGTTTTGATTTCGTGAAAATCCGGGCAAAATCCTTTAAAATCCGGACAAAACCTCTGAGAACCTTGTAAAACTCCCTAAAAATCTGAGAAAAAATGACGCCCGACATGCTTTGATTTGAAAATAATGGCGCCCGAATTGACGTGACAAGTTTGGGAGAATCCAGGCAAAATTGCTTTGCACCACCAAAATTTTTCCCGCTCCTACACCTATGTTGGTGAGTTATCCTCAAAACTTAGTAAAAATAATTTAGAGGCGTTAACGCACTTCTCAAAACAAATAAAAAATTTTTCAAAAGCAAGACGATCATTTTTAGAAGCATGTGCTTTTGTATGCTTTGTATGATAAAACATTGTAGGAGCCTTGTTTCTCACTCCTGCCCGGTGGCTGCCTGAAGTTATTATTCGGTTAAGGTAACGAATCAACAAAACATCTCTACTTCCGGTCGCTAAGGATTTCATTTGCATTGGCAGAAAATAATCAGTTCTTTATGAGTCTTTCTCGTTCATTATATTACTACTGCTTCCGGATCGCCAACAGTTGTGACTGGACTTGCTTGTGACTAACGTCGGTTGTTGATTGAGCCCTGCACGGATGAACGCTCGAGCAGCTTGGGTACGATTTTAAGCGATGAGGGCATGACGAAGGCAAGGTATTTGGATGAGCAATTGTGCAAAGCTGTAACAATCGTAACAGTTTGCATTAAACAGCGTTGCTGTGCATTAGAGCAAAACGTACCTAATATTAAGATGGTACATTGCATCTCAGTGAGCTTACCTTAACGTGGTAAGTAACCGCAGCATGACGGCATGTGGTAGATAAAGGTGCCCAAGCAAGTTTAGGGTGGTTACAAACAATTGATGGACGATCAGCAATGTACCGGCTTAAGAATCAAGATTTCGTGAGTCAAGTCAAATGACGCTTGCAACGATGGCTCCTATGGATGAAGTAAGTCATGCTTGCCTGCGCAATGGTACGGTTTGACGTCGGAGGATTGAAGCCGTACCACTCGAAGTCGTCAGGCCACACTGACGTGTGGTTCAGTTTGTGTATTCGGGAGATCAACTCATGAAGAAAAACCAGACAACAAACGAGAAGCAAACAAGAAACCAATAAACGCAACAGTAGATGATGAAGTTTCTAAGTCAAAAGAAAGGTTACACTGTATCAGTAAAGCAATACTAACAAAGTTAAAGTTTATACTTGGCGCAGTAGATAATTCACAAAGTAAAATGCGATTGTATTGTTCAAAGAATAAGGACGAATACAAACAATCTGACCGCATCAAAGCGCGCAGCCATACATTGTTAGACTTTCTGCATCTTTCAAGAAACAGGTGTACATTTTTTCTTCAATGAGGCCTCAAAGATAGGAATGTTGCATTGAACCTAATGGCTACTAACACTCGCTCGCCACGGCAAGTTGTAGAGAGCCCTGCACCCAAAAAACACGCAATCTCTGCATGCATGATTTACTGAAATTATATCAAAATTGTGATCAGGGCCAGCCTTACTAAGTGCGGGGCCCGATTGGAAGCACTTTTTCGGGACCCCACTCTGTGGCGTGAGCAGAAATTTTGAGGAGGGGCATCAAGTCATAATCAGAAATCATGAGTGATGTGAAAGAGCGAGGCCCGAAAAAGGTAATGCCAGGTTCGGAGTGTCTGGACGCATGCCCTTCAGTGTCATCTCTCCAGCAGAGACTTTCCATTTCGTTCGACAGACGTCTCCATAACACCCAATAAATCCATGAATTGCTACACTCAATATCTCCACTCTGGCCAGGTACACTCAATATATCCACCTACCGCGGAGTATGGCAGACTAGTTGGCCATGTGGTAAATGTAAATAGCAACACTGCTTGATATAAACAGCCAGCAAAGCAAAGTCGAATGAAACAGATGGGCGTCGAAGTCGGAGCTTGAGCCCAAGCAACTTTAGATGATTGCAGCTGGAACCGAAGTCAAAAACTTTTACCTGGTGGAACTGAAGCCGGAGCCTGAAATTTGAGTTCCGGTTACACAGCCCAATTGGGGCAAGCGGGATAACTATTGCAGGACGAGGATAGTCTGCCGTTTGTGTACATAATTACCCTCGTTTGCATGGGCGTCGGAAGGGGGGTGCTTGGGGTTCGTGGATCTCCTGGATTTTTGATAACTCTCAAGATTTGTGAAAAGCTAGAAATTCCAGTTGAGGAGCGACGTGTCAAAAGGATGAAACCAACACTAGGTGAACAAAATCAAGACGTAGGTCTATCTGTTCTTGAAGAAATTAAACGATACATGTTACAAGCTCTGGACCGATTTCTTAGTGAAGGAGTTAATTTTTTGAATCCCCATGCCTGGTTGCAAAGCGATAATAATGCGGTTGGTATGACTAAATTTAAAACCATGTACGCGGATGAAGTTATTTATCTGAACTTCCAGTAGAGATTGAAAGGTTTAAGCGACTTGTACAAAGCAGTGGTTCCACGTTCCAAAGCAATGCCACAGCATTGGTGTGTTGCAGTGGCTAACAGAACGTCGATTACGTGACCCTTCTACTCCGTATTTATGCTTGTGTCTTAAAACTTTATCTCAGGGTCGCAGTTTCTATTGCAAGTTTTGCGAGAGCTTTTCACTGCTTAGGTTGATAAAATCGGGGGAAGAATAGATTGTCTCCTTTATCTATTCTTTCGATTGAAAATGGTTTTGTCGGGAAACTGAATTTGGATGACATAATTTCAGATTTTCCTTCAACGACGGCTCGACTAGGTGTTTGTTAAAATGTCGGTTATTAAAAAATTTCCTGCATACATTTTTAAACCTTGTCACATGTACAGTGTTGCTGTCGAGGTAGCTGGAAGACATATAGCTAACATCTTTGCACTCCTATTTCACCAAATGTGATAATATTTGTTCGTTACGCTTCTACTGCATGTGGCACTTTGTAAAAAGTCAGTACTAGGCCTAAACCAGTTGAAATGTACTTATTGCAATGACATTCTTGTCTCATCAGCATGCACAACACGCATTTAGATTTTTGAACGGCGATCAACGTTCATAAAAATATTTTAGCAGTGAAGCTGACCAGCGTAGTAAGCAACATTCCGAGGATGGAGTGCGACAGAATCGTCAAAATCCAAGTGCGGAAAGCTATGCTCCCACACTACTGTGTGAATGCATGGCCGATGTGACAATAATCATAACACATCGATTGTTCTTCCTTATACCGCAGTGTTTGCTCTACTTTATCCACAGCATGCTTTCCGCCATGCAGCAAATTGGCTAGGATCTTCTAATGTGGTTTGATTCAGACTCAGCTTCGCAAAATGCTTCTTTCGTTTCATGAGCACAAGCGCTATTCGAAAAGAGGAAAGGAAAACCAGAGTTCTTACTAGCAGAGTCATTAGCGATTGATGAATAGAGGAAATTTTACTGTTTGCGCAAATATTCGTGCTGTTGCTTGAAAATTTGCGAAAACTTGTTCTGATGAATGCCGTTTTTGTTTTGTGAATGACTCCGCAGTTTTGAATGACCCCAAAACTGGTTGCTATATTTAAAATAGAAAAGCATGCATTGAGCGGAAGTACGGCTCATGACTCAATTCTTCACTTCTGGTCTGAGAAAAAAAATCCATACTTGATATAAACATCATCCCACTTTCACTTTTAATTTTTGAAGGGAAATTTTCTCGACGCTAACCTTCCATTTTAAACCTTGTTTCTTAAAATGTGAAGCTGATGAAGCTTGCGTGTGCTGATCGATTTCATCCACATATTTACATTTACTTTCATGAAACCAAAGTGTTTTTTGTACGTCTTTTGTAGACATTCTGCAGGTATTACTTGAGATGTAAACTCATATTAGATGTTGGAATCAATACCAAACTTGTAACAAACAAATATCACAAAGAGACTACTGTACGTCGATTGGTTAGGCCTGCTCCTCGACTGATAAGGTTACTCTTATAAGTGTTCAGGTGTCTAGCTTTCACTAGAAATGGAGAATGAAACCGAAAGTACTGCGATTCTATCAGATAACCTTTGCACAGGAGTAGGCCTACAGGACGTTCATGCAGAGAGCACAGCAGAGATTCCACCACTAGACTGAATAAAGCATGGTTGTAAGGGAAATTTAATGTTTCTATTGTTAGTAGGAAGACTAAAATCCCTATTTAGGTACAGCAGTTAACTTTAAGTGGGTTCGCTTCTGAACTGTACCACGGTCCATGTTCACAGATACTCGTCTGCTTAATGTACCGACTCACTTCTGATACTTCGCTATAAACGCTACCGGCAATAAACACAACTTTCATTTTTTTACTGATTTTATTAGTTTCGTAAATAACATGTATTAATGATCAAACAATAGTACTCACCAATAATAATTATTTTAACTTGCAGCACTTCTTGAGTCAACTTCCCGAACCAGAACAACCCATGCAACTGTGCAATCAAATAAAACTATTTCTTTAGAGTCATATTGTATTCTATGTCTTTAACAATTTGTTCAGAGTACTGTTGACTGAATCACTTAACTCTGACTTTTGGTTCTGAATGTTCAGAACGTAACTTAGTTTCTCAACGGAAACTTGTCATTATTCAAAGCAATGTGCAGCTTTCTTTGCAACTGTCACGTTTCAACAATTCGTGACGCAAGGCTTAGTGCCAACGAAAGCATTTCGTTTAACAGCGCATTGCTTGATAAACTGGTAGGAATTGTGTTTTTATAGTTCCCATTTTTATTGCCTAAAGTGACAGAGCTTCGCCCGGACAAGCCACTCTACTTGACCGGTAAAAGCCTGTTTATAGGACTTAACCAGTTAAAAAACTCTTGATCGTTGGGCTAAATGGGGATACCCATAGTAGTACTCCAACCGACTTAACCTCCAGTGAACACAGAGTTCCAAGAGGCAGAGTGTTTTACTTCCGAAGCCAAACTTTAAGAGTTTAAACTCCGGAAGACATTGGAACAGGTCGCCACCGCTGTTTGTTCCAATCCAATTTTTGGATGCGAAAACTGCCCTATTTATACCCAAATTTCTGTTACTATAAAAAGCTCATTAAGTCATCGTTATTGCGCAATACACTGGGCTGCCTCAATAAAGTCATGTGATGATCATATGATGTCTGGTCACATGATTCGTGGGTGTCCGCATGACTGGGCTCTGGCCGGATGTATGGTCTGCCTCGTGATCGACTGATGATCGGATGTGTGGCTGAGCTCGAGGTTACTGTACATTTTCGCGCTTTGTCTTGTTTTTGTTGTTTTAATGTTCTTTCCAGCTTTTAGCCTGCTTGTACAGTTATGACTGATCCAGGCCTAGCCTGCTGTACAGCAACTAATTGTAGCAAGTAGAACTTGCCTGCTACATGGTATATCTCGGTAAAATCAATCCCCACTACGTAATAGGCGCAGTTAATTAAACCATAATACGGATTTTCCGAAGTATGAAGTTGCTCACTGATGAAGATGCAAAGATAGAAAGCTTGGAGTTCGTCATTTATTTACAACTGTTGATGTGTTTTGAGTAAAAAAACAAGACAAATGCATGTTACTAGAGGATAAAAAAAATACAAACATAAATTTCATTCACCCTTCTTCTTTCATTCACTCTTGCAAAAATTTCATTCACTCTGGGGTGAACCATTCACCCGGTTAAGAAGCACTGGTCTAGCAACCTCGAGCAATGTGATTATGCAGTGCTTCATGGCGTTGCACGGACAGACTCGACGTAACGATCTTCAATCAGGCTCAAAAAATTCATGGCTCATATAGTGGCTGACTAGCTACGTGCCTCTCACACCTTTTGATTAGTCAGTGCTCTAAATAAAGTGTGCATGGAGGGAGGGCGCCGCCATGCTGGGGACACTGACTACCAGAGTTGGTTTACTTCTTTCTAAAGCAAAATTTTTCTGAGGCCAGCAAAATTCGGACAAATTAGAATAAAAAACTTAGTGTCCGAATCCGAATGATTTGTTTGCTGTCGGACACAACTGGTGAAACCAGTACAATTTATCGTTCTATTGTCCGAATTTTTGTCCACCTGGCTGGCTAAAAAATACACTCAACGCTACGACACAGCAATTCAGAACTGCAAAATATCAGGCTGCGCGTTAAAACGGGGGAGTAAAACACAATTATCACTACGTTATAGCAATTTACAACTGCAAAATCAGGTTGCGCTGAAATTTCGTCGAATATGAGCAGTCGAGCATAGACGGTGTGCGACTCGACTGGCTTGCGCACACTCCGGTTTGGAAGATCGAATCTTGCTAAACTACACAAGAATTGAGAATGCGCATAAAGTACGCAAGAACGTTCGATTTTTGCTATGTATATAGACGTCCAGCAAACTTTCACAGTAGTTTTCTTTTTTCCCTGTTGAGATATTATCAAATGCCTGAATGCTTCTATGTTAACAACTGCTGTTTGTGAGCTCGTGCAACAGTTCTACAAGGCTACAAAAACTGGTAATGTAGCCAAAGCTGTCAGCGCATGCGCTGATTAGCAACAGCCGACAAAATACAGACAACTGTTTTGAATAAAGTGACCTATCGCGGAACACAATCTTAAACATGCGCAGTGGACGAAACGACTGCAAAAAGTGGTGAGATGGTTTCTGGACGCAGACGATAACCCAAATTCCCACCAAAACCTAATTATTGCTATTTGGCCCATTAACAATGTTCCTTGAAATTTGCATGAAAATTCATTCCGTGGTATTTGCATTAAGTCGACAAATTAACAAGCAAAAGTATGCGAAAACAATTAATCTCCTCTGCGCATGTAATTAAATTTTTGTGACATATCAAACTCAAGGGGGGGTTAACCCCAACCCCCCTTTGCGTACGCCCTTGCCCGCCACATGTTTTTTGAGAAGAAGTTTCCTTTTTTCTCATACCAAATAGTTTTACGCTGCTGTTCGCTATTCTGTGCGCAGAGTGCGCTCTCCGCCTCGGGGCTGATTTTGCTCTACGCTGAAGTCAATAAGATCGTAAATCATTTTAACTGAAGAGAGTGACTAGCAGTGAGATCGTTTATCGGTTGTTAATATGTGTTTGCAATAGCTTTGAAGAAAGATTCGATCGATTTTTGAGACCAAGCCAAACGATAGATTAGATCACAAAATCAAATCGCTCAATTTTTTGAAAGCCATTGAACAGATCTACGTGAGCTGAACGTCCAGGTTGATATCTTTAAAACGCTGTTGTGTTCGCACACAATAGTCGATACAGCCCGGGTCGGAGGTTTTTGTTCGGGATTGGCATGTTTCTGTGTAGTAAGTGGCACTCGCAATATACCAGCATTAAGACAAGGACTAAGAGAATTCAGCTGCGTATAATTGCTTCAAAAAGCAGTTGTTATTTAACTGAATACTGATGCAATGCAGACACTGACTGTAGTGGCCAGCAGGACTTGATTAGTTTCTATAACTGTCATTTTCGTTCAACAGAAGTTTAATTAGCAGTCACAGCATCTACATGTAAATGTTTTGTAGCAAATACTCTTGTCCGTCACAACAAATCAGCAAAAATGTCCGGAACTTGCCGATTTTGCAGTAAGTATGACATTGGTTAGGGAATACTGTTTTATTTTTAGCTATAGGGTGGATCATTAAACCGAAAATTAGCTTGAATGTGCAGCATAGTGGCAAGTTCTTTGAAAACTACGCTATTGTATTGTACTGCAATGTGCTAGCTACCAAAGCTTCAGGCACCCATGCCATGACATTCCAGTAAATACATAAGGTTAACATATATGTGCCTGAACAATATTTTAGAAAGGGCAAAAAAGTATACGTTGGTTCAGAAAAGTGAATTTATTGTCGTGGCTGGCCGCAATGAACTTAAGCTTCGCTCGCAAAACCAGTGTGTTATTATTCAAACTGATTTGTTTTTTGTTTAACTTCAAAACCATATACATATATACACGGTGTCTGGATTACCCTGTTCGAAACAGACTTAATACAAATGATTTTTTCCTATCCCCAAGCGTGATATGTGCCTCCATATGTATTTACAAGGGCTACAAACGCGCGCACTAAACGTTCCTAAAAGTGTGGGGGGGGCTAATATAAATACTTCCACCTTCTGGTCTTTTGCGCGCCTGGTCTTGCTTAGACTGCACTATTGCCTTTCACGCAAATTCGAGCAACGGCCTCCAATCCATCGTTATTTTTGTAACCTTTAATGGTTTGAGTTCATATTATCAAAGTTGGTTTCATGAAGCAGAGGGGTTTTGACATCTTACTAGGTGCAGCCGGTTGTACATTTGCAGCAGGCAAAGCTTTGGTTCAGGCCTCTGAAGAGGATTTTTCAAAGCTTTTTTCGAAAGGCGTTTGTGAGCACAGCTACAAATTTTTCATCTGGGCAAAAAATTTCAACCAGGCCTTTGCCTCCGGTCAACATGCAAGTTAGCTGCTCTTTGTTACGGAAACGGAGTTTGTGTAGCGCTGTGTTACACGCCTATACAGTAACACGGATGCGATGCGGTACAAAAGCGGAGCGAATGAACTGCCTGCGCCGCGCCGGGTTGCCAGGTAGTCATGAGCAAAAAAGGCCAGATCAACCCTTGAAAAAGCCAAATAGCACCAAAAAAAGCCGAAAACAAAATAATACACAACGACATCTTTCAAACACCCAAACGCGCATTTAAAAGGTAATATACGCATGTTTTTTACATGAAAAGAATAAAACTCACTCCATTAGTAAACTTTTCGAAACTTTTGATTTTGCTGTAACCTGAAACTGCAAACCTAAAAGCATGAAATAAGCAAAACAAAAAATTACAAATTCTTGTGCAGAGTTTCCAATGAACATTTATCATTCTGTGTCCAGAAACAGTGTCTAGAAATCTGCCAGTGCCCAGAAATCTACCAAAATCATCTTTAAATGTGCCAAATCGACATAAAAAATCGAATTCGCCAAAAAAGGCCAAAAAAGCCAAATTTCATTTGGCCTTTTTTCAAAAATAAAAAAAGCCAAAGGAATTGAAAAAAGGCCCAAAATTACGAATTTGGCCTCAAAATAGCCAAACTGGCAACCCTGGCGCCGCGCGTCTTTGCGCAGCAAACAATATCACTTACCCACTTTAAACTGCACTGTTATCGGATTTACGCGTGATCGATTCGTCGCCCTTGGCTTACCTTCGTGAACGCACTTGCGAACTCGATATTGGGGCGTTTTTACACTGCAAGGACGCAAAAAATTGCTGCGTGCGCTTGGCCTATGGTATGGCGAAAGCTGGGGAATAGGTGAAAATGAAAAGGTGAAAGCTGATTCCACTACACAAACGTGCTTTTTGTAGGTGTTGTTGGAATCGCCGAGATGTGATTTTATT
>JGI24159J19872_10011740_pt1 | contig 11462 bp, 10 predicted proteins | sample Ectturendosymbi4_FD_19872 | JGI IMG/M metagenome (IMG submission 19872) | reverse complement strand
AAACTAACGTCACAGAGCAACGATACTGCCAACCAGAATGAAATCAAATGGAAATTTCAGTGACGCAGGCCTAGAAAGGTTGCATTCACTCAGCATNAGGTTGCATGATGAGCCCGAGTGACGCTGCTGACCTGGAGTCACCCCTGAGTGTAGTCCGTGTGCTGCAGCCTTTCTGAATAGCCATGATCATCTCTTGTTGAAACGTTAAGCTGCTTAAATTGCCAAGTGTGACGCTTGCGAACGTTTGTGGCACAAACAGTCACAATCGGCAAGCAAAAGGTCAGCCTGGAGTCAGAGTTGTTAAAATTTTCTGCGACTCAGACTCTTCAGGTTCAAAATCCTTCCGACTCCGACTCCTCAACTCCACAGCCCTGGTTTGAACAGCTCTCTAGCGCAATCGGCGGAGGAGCTATGGCGTTGGTAAGGCAACTGACAACCGCTGGTTTTAGGCCAATTTCTAAGTACGAATATATCGTATCCCGGCTCTCAAAGTGTTAATGGAAGCTGCACTTGAACATAGATTACCTAAGCCTCTAAGATACTTTCGTGTACTAGCACGATTTGCGTTTAATTTGTAATGATGCTTACACAACACTACAACTGCCTTCTATTAGACATAATTCCTCCTGTGACAGATGTTCACGTGATTCTGAAGAGAATAGAATGCAAAAAAAGAGTTGGGCTAAAAAACGTAACCAAGAAAAGATGAGCGTCATCTGTACCTTTCGATAAAACAAAGAAATAAAATATGTAACCCGCCCTTCGTTGTAAGCCACCTTTGACTATAAGCCACACGAAATGATAACAAAATAACTTTATAAGCTGCGGCGTACAATCGAATAAATACGGTAACTGCAAATTGTAACATAATACCCTTGGCATCTATGCATGTTTTAAGAGTAAAGAATCAAATTAAACCATTTCATCAAAAATAAACTAAAGTCTATGTTCCATTCACAGAGCACCCCTTATTACACTGATGCGTGTTGACATCATTGGTTTGAAAGTTAATTTTAACGACTTTGTCCCTGTCATCAACCTGTCGAATCTGCCAATTCTGGCAGTGTGCTTCCTCATAACATCCACAAAACATTAGAAAAAGATAAGTGAGATGTATAGCATCCACATATTGCTGTTGAGCAGGGTGTATTCATAGATCAGCCACACCTTCAAACCTCCATTGTCGTAACTCACACCAACGGCCATTCATTACCAGTATGTTGGCAATTTCAACTGCCAACGTGTCAACTGGGGCTACAGCACAACATCTCCTGATGGTGAGAAACTGGCCTCCTGGGCAATAGCCAACATCCTTGCCACTGCTGCAAGACCCAAAAAGAGTGTCGTCCTTTTCTCCTCTCAGCGATGGAACGTCGGCACCAACCCAGACCTGGCCTTTGTGAGTGTCGGCCAGGATAACCGACTGCCTGACAGATGTTCTAAGAAAGTTCCCGAGGTCACAGCACCGACCCTCCCTCATAATGTCATCAAGCTCAAAGTTCCTGCTTACAGCGATGCGGTGAAACGTTAGGACTTTCACAAAGATGATTTTAAGCGTTTTTGTTTTCTTACAAGAAAATCCGTTGAGAGACTGCCACCTCCAGACATTGAGAAGGCATACCAGAAACTGTGAGAGCCTGTTATTTTTGGCTGAACAATGTATCCTCTTGAACCGTCGCAAGAATTATGTGTCATGTTGGGAAAAACAGTGCGAGAACTTTTATTGCTCCTTCCTCCGAGCCGCAGTGGGGGTTGACTCTGACAGAGCCACGTCGTCCCTACTTTCACGGCTTGACGATAAGAAGCAGGATCAATGGGAGGAAGCTGTCAATTCCATCGACTTCTCACACTCCAGCCGCAAGGTGCGGAGCACAATCAACAAACTTGAAAAAAACAACCTCTACCTGCATTGTAATATCTAAATGAGGTGCAATCGTCTGACGAGTGTCCTGGTTTACCACCCTTTTCAACAGCTTCCTTGTGAACTCGTTGATGAAATCTTCCAGATGAACAATCATGATGAAGAGAACAGTTTTCATAATAACATCTTTGGATTGATGCAACCCTATACCAGAGTAGATGACATTTGTGTCATGCACATTATTGTTCCCAAGCTTTGCTATCTTTCTTTTCACTGCTATGGTCAACACCAACTTGGACAGAAGAGTAAATCTGTCAGGCCAGCTCTTTTCAAATGACACAAGTTGTCCATTCCCAATATCCACTGCATCATGTGCGTTCACTATTTCAGGTGAAATCAGACCAGCAACATTGACTAAATAATCAGGATGACTATGGATCTAGGGAAGCGATGTAAGTCAGACATTTCCGTATCTTATCCCTATGCTTTGCGTCCGAAGTTATGCGTGATGGCTTTTCGTTTTCATGACTCGTCACCTCCCTCTCCCCACTGTGATTGAACATGTTCGCGATATCTTGAACGATCCTGCTGCAGGTGTCCGTACTGTACGCCAATCATTTCATGGCTTCGGGCTTCAGGGTTACGCTTATGATTTCTTTGGGGCCATTTCCATAACGCATGAAGGTTGTCTCTATTCAGATGTCAGACTCCAAGAAAAAACAAGCAATGAACACGACAACCAAGATCCACCACCACCAACCTTTCGGCTGTCATACACTTGAGGACGGGATTTTTCAATGTATTTTTATGTTACGATATATAGTAGGCCTATAAATTTTTCTCTGGAGAATTTTTTTTGCAGTAATATAAAGGTCTTACGAGTCTACAAGCTAAAATAGGAGGTGGATCAGGAGGGGACTAAAATCAATTATTTCCCTGATAAATACTTATTATGCTCCAAAAATGAGAATTGCATGTGTTTTCAACTAAAGATCTATGCACTCAAGCTTATCTGCATGCAGAAGCTTTTGCGTCTTGTTAATAATCGCTTCTAAATCACATTCGTTCAACTCATTCTCACTTTCAATGATAAGAATGCTATTATTTGCTGAAAACAGGATTTATTGCATCAGCATTCATTCGAATCTTCATCTACAGGTTTGGGGATTTGGGGATTCCCCTTTGCGAAGTCATTTAAAGAGTTGTTTTTGCCAGGACGACGTTGCTGATCCTATGAAAACGACAGTCCTTACTGTTCCTTCGATATTTTTGCAGACAATATTGCTGTTATCAATATTTCAATGGTTTAATATGATTATTTACTCATTAAACATGCATAGACTCAACCATTTATATGATACAATGTGCATTAATTGAGATATGGATGAAAACAAGATTTTTTACATTGACGGTCTCAATATGCATATTTAGACAAAGATGAAGGTGTAATCTTTACTGAAATGGCCTAATCTAATGCTTTTCCCTTTAGAACATGGGAATAGACACCAAAGCTATTGTGATATCATGCACAATGACTGAGATATTGACAAATGAATGGTATTCCATAATGGCAGCCTTAATTTGTATATTGGGATGATTGCCCAAGGATGACAGAGTGGCATCATTCAGATTCTTATAGAGCACAACTTGAAGGTATGGTAACAGCAAAAAAAATTTGTACGGAAGGTATTGCACGCTTATCAGTCCTTACCACCGGACTATATGCTGGTTAGACAAACACAAACGAAAGTGTGACACAACTCTATACTTTGATGAAATTACTTTTAAATAATATATGTACATTACAAAACATGCTTGCACTCACCAGGATGCCTGTCATCAAAGGGATCTGGATCTTGCTTGTGAAAATCCTCAGCTTCTTTCTCAAATCTTTCAGATAAACTGTAATATAAAATTTGTTGAATTATTTTTTGTGTATGGAAATGTATGAGAAGAGACTATTCTAAATAAAATATAATGTGCACCTAGCTCTTTACCCTATTATCAAATTTTATAATAGAATTTCTGTTCCTTGAAGAAATTCAACATTTTGATTTAAATTCTTGTTTTTTTTATATATAGATTTGTTATCATTTTGTGTTCATTGTCCAGAACAGCTAGACTCATGATGAACTTCAGAAATTTCTAATGCATTTTTATATTAGTATCCAACCCAGTGTCCGATTTATTGCAATGTGATAAGAAAGAAATATCCAAATCTGGTCAAACTTGTAAGCAGTCTGCCATATTTTAGCACACTTTACTTTTAACACTTTGAGAGCCGGGGTACGATATATTCGTACTTTGAAATCGGCCTAAAACTAGCAGTTGTCAGTAGCCTTACCAACGCCCTACAGAGCTGTTCAAGGGCTCAAACGGATCGGCCAGTCTTCTACTCTACACTAAAAAAATGTTTTGGTTGGGGGGTGCAGATTTTTTGTGACTGACGTCATACTGTAAGTGAAGTAGTTTTTGGGTCATTTTGGCTCATGTTGCCTGGCTAAGAGCCAACTGCTAGACCAAAGTATTTCGCTGAAGTTTCCATTGGAAACTAGGCTTGAGTCCGAGTCTTTTAAGCCTTTGGTCGACTTTCTAGCATTTCTGGTTCAAAAGTTATGATCTTAAACAAACAAATTAATTAATTATCTCATTAACTAATTAGTCAAAAAATTTTATTAACTTAGATCATAACTTTTGAACCTGAAACCTCAGCAGGTCATCCAAAGTATCAAAAGACTCAGATTGTAGCCTAGAAACACTTTGGCCTAGCGGTTGGGCCCTAGGCCAGGCAACAGGAGCCAAAATGACCCCAAAACTACTTCACTTATGACGTCAGTCGCAAAAAATCTGCATCCCCCAACCAAAAATTTTTATTTCGAGTGCAACCTACTAGACTGGCCGATCTGTTTGAGCCCTTGAACAGCTCTCTAGCGCAATCGACGGAAGAAGAGCTAGGGCGTTGGTAAGGCAACCGAAAACTGCTGTTTTTTAGGCCGAAATTGAAGTACGAATGTATCGTATGCCGGTTCTCAAAGTGTTAATGTGAAACTCTAAACGTGGGACACAGAAAGATGCTATTCTTTGTGATGTGCTAGATTTCTGCTCGTCAAATACAACTACATGGCATAAAAAGTCCTCAATTTTTCTGAGGCCACCTTTCAACTTAGATTATGATTTCCATAATTTTTGGAAGGAAGAACAGATTCTGCTTATAATTCATTAAACATTAGTGATGCAATTATGAACCTCTGTTTATTTATCATTCTTTACCTTTACCTGTAAATTCAAAATAATAGTTACATTGCATTTCACAAACATTTTTTATAATATTTCACATAAAAGGTGATGGCTGCAAACAGGTTAACTGGATGTAGTTTACAAGTATAAGTGCATTTGCATATCTCCCGATTTCTCAAAACCTAACAAGTAACTTATTAAGCTTATAAACCTACCTGATTAAAAGTGGAATGGGATTATAATCATCAGAATTTTGACTTGAATTCCACTCTTCCATTATCTTGTTCATCTCATTTCTATGTTCCTCAGCTGAAGCTGACATTTTTCAAGTCTGTTATATCTAAACTGCACAGATGGAGCAGTCTGTTTTTCAACACAACAAAGAATGATTTAGAAGTGGCAAAGAAAATCACATCATCAAAAAATCATGAAAACTTGTAAATTTAAATGTCTGAGGGAGCTTCAAATCGCTGTTGTGCATTGCGTGTAACAGCAACACAAATTCAGAATTTTTGTGTTTGATACTTCGTAAAGCACTACTTACAGACACTTTCTTAACACAGCTGTTCTCTAACTTGTAACACTTGGTACAACACTACACCAATAGTAGGATGCACAAATTACATGGTAAGAATTATAGTCCAACCCTGACTCAGACCAGATAACGTACGAATGTGTTGGGGCTTGCACACGCCTTCAAACAAACACTGTAATGTCCGAGCACTCAGTCACCAAGTAAAATGTGGTTGCAGTGTTCAAAGAATAAGGACTAATGTAAACAATCTGATTGCATTAAAGCACACAACCATACATTGTTAGCCTTTTTGCATAGTTCATAAAACAGGTACACATTTTTTTCAACAAAGCCTCAAAGATATGAAGATTACATTGAATCTGACACTAGCTCACCACAGCAGGATGTGTAGAAACCTGCAACCAAAACTATAGGCCTCATGCAATCTCAGGATATATGTTTCCCTGAAATCACACCATAATTGTGATGCATGCATGTGTTTACAAAAGGAATGAAAAATGTGAAAAATAACGTTTTTCACTGCATTCGAACATTGGGAAAAATGAGCTCACAGCTTGTTTGCTGCATAATACTGATATTGCAGTTGTCTCTGAATATCTTCGTCATCTGACTCATAGCTCAGTATCTAGTACAATTCTCAAATGTTTATAGTGGGTAACAGATTTTACACTTTGTCCACCTAATGTCAGCAATCGGATGACCATAGTTGGTCTTAAATGTTATGCAAAGAGTTTTGCTGCAGTTGGAAACAATTCCATGGGATTCTGCATAAGCCTGACACACATCTAGTTTGCAACCCACGTCCACTTGGACAAAACACACAAGTATCATCAGCAAACATCAAGTGGTTCAATAGGATTTCACCAACATAGGACCCAGCTTTAATGTTGTTTAGTTCAAAAGATAAATCAACTTCACAGCACGCAAATATGGGCTTAATACTCCACTTGTCTAATCCACTAGATATCCCTGGTCTAATCCCATTAGTAACATGAAACGGTTCAGATAAACGCTTGCCCCATTTCATTTGCATCATTTTTTCATTGTACCAATGTTTCAGTAGCCACACAAAACACATTGGCATGTTCTGCTGAATTAATTCTCAAATAATTTCATGTGTGATACTCGGTCGAATGTTTGCAAGGCACAAAAAAGCATGCACTGGTGAGCCATGGGTTACGAAAGAGGAAGGAGTTTTTTAGTGAATTAAAATCAGAATTTTTGTGTTTAGAAAATAAAATAAGTTTAGAAAAGCCTGTTTTTTTTTCGCTGCGACATTTCGGTCATTTTCTGCTGTGACAAATAAGTCTCAAAAACATTTTGGTCATTTGTCTCACAGTTGTAGTGAAACTTGCTCAAAACAATAAGCATTAAATTAGCACTTTCATTACCAGTGGACATAATGCTACGTCTGTCGTCCAAGGTATGCTCTCCACTGTTCTGGCAGATGTAAATTTAAGTTTTTGCTTTCAAAAGTTCTTGACAACACAAATTTACATTTTTTTTATTTTGTTTTTTTTTATTTAAGTTGCTGAACATCGTGCCAACAACAGAAAACAACATCACACTGGAAAAAAAATGTGGAAGACGAACTGTATGATTAGTACAAGTTTGCCAAGTTGAGAGGTGTAACAGTTAATGGCCCAATTTTGAGGCAGAAGTCAGAGCAGTTAGCTTAACAGATGGGCTTCAATGATTTCTCCGCTACAGAAGGATGGTTTCATTGCTAGAAAGTTCAATATGGATTGGACTGGCTGGGTAAAGTACAGGGTGAGTCCAAAGAAGCAGCAAATGCCTGGACTGAAAACAATGTCGCCGAATTAATTGAGAAGTATGGTCCAGACAATATCTACAATGCTGACGAGACAGTATTTTATTTCCGTGCACTGCCTGACTCAACGTATGTTGAAAAGAGCAAGAAGCGATTTGAAAGGGGCATAAAAGTGGCTAAAGATCGTCTAACTGTGCTAGTGTGGAACAATATGGCCAGCTCAAAATCACGACTGTTGGCCATTGGAAAATCTAAACAGCCACAGTTTTTCAAAAACGTCAAGATATTTCCAACGGAATACAGGTCCTCTCGAAATGCCTAGATGACGTCACAAATCTGGGCGAATTGGCTGCAGAACTAGGATCTCCAGCTTTGCAAAGAAAGTAAGAAAATTCTTCTGCTGGTGGACAATTGCTCTGCACATGCAGATGTTCCATTGAAACAGATCCAAATGATGTTTCTACAAACCAAACACAACATCGTTAAGCCAGCCATGCAACATGGGCAAAATTAGGGCCTTGAAATCATATGCACGCTACAAAATTCGTTGTAGAATTATCGAGTAAATAGATGATTCTGTGGAAGGAGACACCAAAACAGTTAATGCAATTTCCGTTTTGGATCCAATGCATATTCTGGATACATCATGGGCAAAAGTTACAGCAAAATGCATTCAAAACCGCTAGGGAAAGGCAAAATTCAAAACCAAAGTTCAGGACAGAACAGTGGAAGATGCAGAAGATGTTGACATGCCTCCAGCTCCAGCTCCAGCTGACATGACTAAAAATTACTTTTTGCAGTGGGTAGACATTGACAACCATTTTGAAATTGCCACAGAAGAAACAATTGAAGAACAAGAGCAAGAAATTGTCGCGAGGTACACAGCACAATCTGAAATTGTTGAAAGTGAAGATGAAGCAGAGCTCAAAGAACCCAATCCTATGCCCATACCACAGAATGCCGACATGAGAAAAATGCTCGATCAACTCCGCATAGGCGTGGAAATGAAGGGTTTTTCGTCAATGGAAGAGTTTGACACTTTTGCTGGACAAACTCGTGATTTTTTGCGAAAATATCTTGTTCAGCGCAGCATTTCCGACTTTTTTGCACCTAAAACTAACTAACATACGTGCGTAACATTTCAAACTTGTTTTGTGGTGCTTTGATAGGTTACTTTGATTAAACGTCACTTGAACTTTTAGTTACTTTGTTATACTGTACCACTGCTTGTACATATTGTTACATACTGTACTCAGTTTTAACATCACTTGTACTGTTACAGTACTGTACTTTGTTTTACTGCCAATGTCACAAGGTTACTTTGGTTAAATAATGAATTTGACAGTATTTGGGCTTCTTGTGGCTTACTGCGTCGATTCAGGTGCAGTTATAAGCGCCTTCGGTTTTTATGACCATTCGGATGTTATGACCAAAATGGTCTGGTCCCAAGGTTGTCATATTAAGCGGCGTCTACTGTGTATATATATACATGCATTCCAACAATGATAATAACATTGCCAAACAATTTATTACACATAACCCTATAACAGGGTTGGGCAAACATTTTCTACGGAGGGCCACATTGAAGACTTTATTGCTACCGAGGGCCGCATGTTCGTATTACATATATTACATCTATAAACGCTTTGAAAAGTTTTACATGAACTACCACAAAATGAAGGTAACAATAGTCAATTCCGGTTGAATGAAAATGCGGTTTCAAATGAAACGTGTGGAAAAAAACTTGATAATTCTGATCTAATCGATAAAATTACTTTAACATAGACTCCAATTATGTACTATCTATGCACGTGTGACTGCCCTGAGGGCTGCATAAAATGCCCTCACGGGCCACATGCAGCCCGCGGACCGTAGTTTGCCCACTTATGCACTATATTATAATATAAATAAGCAAAGTAGTATCTAAACAACCGTATCCAATTTTCCCTTCAGAAGGAACAAAAATCATGTCAAGCAAAACTGCTGAACTAGCTGTGAAACATCTCACCAATCCTGTATGTCAGTTGCTTTTCAGAGTCTGTAATGTTAAGGATTAAACTTGGCGACTAATTTTTTCTCATCCTAAGCCAGGGGTCTCAAACACGCAGCCTACAAGTCACATGTGACCCATGAGGACATTTTATGCAACACACGATCCTACTTGGGACTTTTTAAGTAATTAGCATTTATGTCATTTGGTTTATTAATAGCATTTATGTCATTTGGTTTATTATCTAGGTAAGGACCAGGTCCACGACTGTGATTTGTGTGATGGAAGTGCTTTGATATGCTGCCAAATGCCAGGAAAGCATGAAATAATGTATCAAAAACATTTCTGTAAATATACTTACGCATGTTGATGAAGTTTAATTGCTTAATGCCAGTGTTAGCTGCTTCAATTGTCTCAACACAAGCGAAACTTTTGCAAAAAACTGACTCCTGTAGGCGCAGGTTTCTTTCAGTGGTATGTGGCTACTTGGGACCTAAAACGTTTTGGAAATGATTTGACATGTTGGCAATTGATTTGTATCAAGCCAATAAAACGTTTGCCAGGCTTAACTGTAGCTGGAAAAAGAGTAGCAGTATTTACCTCCTGTAGAAGCAGAAGGGATTTGAATTTCCCACCAAAACCATGCAATAACAATGGAGATTGTGGCGAGAAAACCACCTGATATCAAAGGTGTTCACTTTAAAACAAGGTAATATTTTAACAAGTCTTCAATGAATAGCCATCGCCTTCCAAATGTCTGCATTTTCTGTGAGCTTTACTGTCTTCAGTATGCTTTTTTTACGCTTTCTGTGAAGCCTCTGTGCAGTATTGTTTTGCTCTCCTTTTCAACCAACCATGACAAACCTAATTTTGTTTGTTTTTTGTGTATCCTAGACTACTGTATTACTGTTAAACCTTTTTGTAATCTGCCTTTACCTATGTCTGTTTAACCTCATTTAGGGGTGCTATGTGCCTGGTGGAACACACACACAATGGCAGTACTGCATCATGGTCAATATAATTTTACTGTGTTTTACATTTCGCCTCAAACCATTTTGTGCTCTCATAAACTTGTGACATAATACTGTAGAAAAAAAATATAGTAGGCGCCGCTTATTATGACCACGGATAATATGACCAGCCGCTTATTATGACCAATTTGGTATGGTGACAAAAAAAGTTAGGCATTTTGGTCAGAACGTCTGAAAATAAAGGATAATGAACACTGTTATGGCAAGTTTTAATACAGTATAAGACAAATGACTGAAATATCTCAGCGAAAAAGAAATCCAGTTTCACTCATCCAGGTTCATAGTGCTACTGACATCATGATCTCAGCTTTATATGTTGCACAGAGCCAGATAGATATAGCTTTTTTAGTGGGGAAAGCCAGATACAGTCATTTACACACTATTAAAAGCAAATGGAATATAAAATCAAAAACAGAAAACACAAAAAATGTGAATTAATTATAATCACAATGAATAAGGGTTAAGTGCTTAAATGCATGTTGTGTTTTACGAATAAGTTCTTGGTTTAAATACTGGTCTGGTGTCACCATTCTGCATCCGATGACACGGGTAACCCTAGATGTAAGGAAAAAGGAACGTAAAGAAATACAGAAGTGTTTCCCCACAAAAATTTCAAATCAAACTAGAGATGGTGCGGAGAGAAAATTTGTGCCCGCTGCCTGTACCGCAGCAGCAGCTTCTGTTTGCTGTCTGCACCGCGTCCACATTTGTTGTACATTACCCTGTCTGCGTCCGTGGTGCACTGCAATGCCGAAGTTTGACCCCCTAACAGCAATGGCAGTTTGCGCCCCCTAGCCTGAAGCACTGTGCTTCTTCTCATAACATTTTTCTCTGGGTGGAAGATTTGCCTATACAGTGTCTATTTTGCCGTAAAGTGTTAATTTTGCCTCATTAACACTTTGACGTCCAGCTGGTTTTGGGGATTTTCGGCAAAAAACACACCTAAACGCAAATGGCTTTGCGCATGAATATCTCCGCTCCTGTTCGCTCTAGCGACTCGGCGAAAGTCTCAAAAAACGCATACAGTCTAGTAGATT
>JGI24159J19872_10011738_pt1 | contig 11463 bp, 7 predicted proteins | sample Ectturendosymbi4_FD_19872 | JGI IMG/M metagenome (IMG submission 19872) | reverse complement strand
GACGACCACCGGAAGTCTCTTCCCTTCACCACACCGCATTCAACTTCTCCCTGCTGCCACCGCGTGATAGCTCGTTTTCGTCTCGCTGTTTGTTCCCCGTTCGCCTGAATGCGCCACGTTTTGACACATCTTTTGGGGTCGTTGCGCACTGCACCTATTCGCACCAGTCGACACGGTACGCATTTCTTTCGTGTGACCTTGCCGTGCGTGTCCGGTCGTGATCATCGTCGCTTTTTGTGTCGTGTCAGGTACTCTTAACCTATCCACGTACGTTTTCACCAGTGGGAAACGCACGTCACATATAGCGGCTGTACGCTGTCTAACGTCGCCTTTCATGCTGTAGATAGAGCGCAAACTGTCATTACAATACCCTTTGTGTATATCGTAAGCGGGTCTCGCAACCTGTTTAACTTGTGTGTGCGTGCGCATGACCACGTGACTGTTTCGATCCAACACCTAGTGTGCCTTCTTTTCCGGAACACTTTCCATTTGTTTTCTGCTCTCTGACCGCAAGCCGTGTGGTCATCATAAGGAAGAGCTTCTTTCTTTGGCGCTTTGCTGTTTAAATAAAGCTGACGTCAGCCAAAACAACAAATGAGGAGTCTGGTTCTTAGAAGTACTCTACACAAATAAGAACTGCACTTGAGCAACTTTGACTGCAGCTGCAAGCGCTAGATCTATTTCTGAATTACGTGATCTCCACGAAAAATGCCAACCACACCCAGGCCCATAGTCACGGGGTTATTGGGGAGCATTTCCCCCAATTTTTTGTGCCTCCCCAAATTTTGCTGTGCCCAGAAAAAATTATTTTAAAGGTATCACTAACAAAAACAAAAATCTTTCCCCCCTACAATGTTTTTGCTTCCCCTAAACCTTAAAACCTGGCTACGGAGCTGACCACACCCTTAACATCCTCCACGCATAAACTTAGTGATTGCATCAAAGGAACCAGAAAACGCAGGTTAAAGTCTGAACAGCAGGTCAAACTTAACCTTGCGCGGCGTGATTTATTTTCTTTATTTTCTTTACCTCTGTATGATCATCTTGCAGGAATAAGAAAGTCGTAGGCATTAATGGCCAACTTTCAACACAAATGTACAGAAGTTGAGGCCATATTGGCAGGCTTGCGAAAAAATGTTAAAGCCGCCATAGTTCTACGCTAGTCAAATAATAGGTTGTGCCAAACCTACCTGTAAAAATAGGAAAACGCGAGGATGTATTGCGTATCTACAGTAAGAACCCGTTTGCCCATACGATTTGCGATCCACACACTCTGTCTATCCTACGCTGGTACTGGGTTCTGTAGGAACAGCGATTGAAAAACAAGTATGGATGAGGCCAGGTCTTCTTGTGAAAAAGATAAACAAACGTTTGGCTGCCTGGTCGGAGATTGCTTACATGAAATGTTCTCTTTCGCATGTATGGTTGAAGCTGTGTGGGAAGGGCCCGGTTTCCTCTACACAACAGCAAAATTTAAGTAGAACATCCAAGTGGAAGTTTTCACGAGCAATTAGGCCTGCTGTTTCATTTGTAGAAGTAGTACTGTCGGAACTTTTGTTGCAGTGCTGATGCCACTGCGCTCGGAAAACATGTAGTGCCAAACGCAAAACATAAGCACTTTCAAAGCCCAGCGTCTACATTTCCACAGGAGCTGAGATGCATCGTGATAGTATACAGCACGAAACCATCCGGCTCATCGATGAGAAGAAAGAATGAATCTCATTTCTCAAAGTATACCAAACCGAAATCGGTTTTCAATGATGATCGTTGCAGATACGAAAGTTTTATTTTAACCCTGGAATACTTTTGTTCAATTTTTGTCACAACTATTTCGTCGGATTTGATGAGCCTGGTTTTCAAAATAAAAAAAATATGCTTTCCTTCAACTGCAGATTATCACAAAAGCTACACTGAAAACACAAGTCTCGCTGAGCAGTTTGAGCACTAACAAAGTTACTTTGCACTCTAATATCATACGATTTTTGATGAAAATGTAAGTAGACCAATATAGTGAAGGTGTCGCATATGCCTGAACTGAATTACTCATAAACAAAACATTTTCGGCCTGAAGAACTTCTTATGTTGTATACTGCTAACACGACCATAGAAGCATGCGCTGAGTGAGTTAGAGCCACCTGGCGCTTATACCCCCTTTAACCATAACGTGGGTCTAGAGTGCCCATGCCACCTCACACTAACCATTTCATCGGGTAAGCTGAACCAGAAATCACTCCCTTTGCAAAATCGACAAAAATCGTGGACGACCGCACGCACACCTACTAACTCGTCGCACAAAAATATGAAGCTACTGAAACGTGGAAAGTGCGCCAACGCGCGCTTACGTAGGTATCACGTGGTGACCTCATTTGACCTGGGTTTGACAAACCCACAAAAGTATTCCAGGAAATACTATTTAATTTATGTTTTAGAAAGGCAAAAAAACTAATGATGATTAAGTAAAATTCAGAATGAAAGCATTAAATCATATTTACGACCCGAGATGCCCTCAACCACAAATCCATACATACGTATTTTAGGCTTTGAAGGAAAAAACGATTTTTTGGTAACCACAAGTGACAGACGGTCTTGTGATAACCGGATGTGACGAGTCTTCCGCCAACTCTTGCTTCGAACCTTAATAAAATACTCTCCTTCCTCCATTGCCTTGAGAGCCATATCTGGTGAAAGCATGCAGTCAAACGTAAGTCGTTGCAATAAAACTGACATCGCAAGCACACGTAAATGACTTTAAACCTAAGGTAATCCTGCCATTTGCGTACATGAACACCAACAGTCGTAAATAATCCCCTCAACCGCAATGAATACTGCCAGATGTTCCTTGTATCAGGGCCGCAAACAGCTGACACGTTTTGTGGGAGGGACAAAATGATTGCCTCTTGCTTTGCCTCACAAACAAAAGAATGTTGACGCTTTCAAGTGTTTTTTTTACATTTGAGGCACCGGTTGCCCCTTGGTTGCGCGGCTGGTTTATTTTTGTTTGTAAAATCCCACCATCAGCCCAAATAAACGTTCTGGTTAAAACAAACAAAAAGCACGACCGAACAGGTTTAATTACATTTCAGAATTACAAGATCTGAATGCAATTGCGAAAGTCGAAAATACATATGAAGGACTCCAACTCTTACTCTGGCTCATCATATGGGACAAACACTGAGTTTTTCATGGTTTGATTTACGTATTAGGGGGAACTGGCAAGTGATGTTATGCAAATGAAAAATTTTTTCAAATGTCCTTCCAACTCTGCATTTATATGCTACCGCGTAGGTTTTAAAATGACAGATGTTTAGTTTGATTTTAATGCACTAATTGGTGTATAAATGTCACTGAAGTGAGGTATACCTTTAAGTAATGTGTTACCCAATGCGGCATTTGAACTTTTTGGGACTGAATCCTAATTAAACAGAAATTATTCCACTCTGAATAAAAGAGGATATATATATATATCGAAACATTTCCAGTGCAAATCAAACTACTTTTACTCGTGCCGACTTTTTCATTCTGACGCTAGAAAAAAGAAAACTAGCAAGATAATGTCAACAAATCAACAGCCAAAAATAGGTAACCGTGAAGAAGTATATAGAAAGTTGTTGAAACTGTGCATTTTACAGATTCGGCAAGAAATCTTGAAGAATACAATGTACAACGTAGCAAACTTGAATAAACAGAGTCAAGGTATCTTAGTTTCAACAGGGAAAGGTAAACGTTTGGATAAAATCAATCAGCAAGAAAGTTCACTCACTTACGAGCAAAGCACGTAGTAGTATGTAAAATAATGGACGTATTTTACTATACGTAGAGAGGTTGCAAAACATAGCAGGGCGCGGTATGTTCCTTTGTCCATCACAGAAATAGCAAAGTGGGGTAGATGTGAATTCGTAACAAACAAGAGGTATAGTTCCGTGCTCAGTCATTTACTACTCTAAGCCAGTGGTTCTCCACCGGGGGGAGCGTCAATAGATTTTAAGGGGGGCGCGAGCCCTTATGCGCTATGCAACATGGAAGGTTTGATTAAGAAATTAACCAATAAATACAGTTGCTTATAAAACTTGTTCATTGTCAGGGGGCTTCACACAAAGGACAATTACTCAAAGGGAGCTTGGCAGAAAAAAGGTTAGGCAACACTGCTCTAAGCAAATTTATAGCAGATTGTCGCATAGTTCACAAATTCAGAACATATTACGTATTTTTGCTCTAAATGCGGCTAAAACCGCAAGTGTTACCATGATATACGCATTTATGTTTTCAAAATTAGTGACCAAATGTTTTGAGATTGAAAGAGCAACGTAACAATGTGGAATAGCACTAAAAATGACACACTGAACTCAGCTACTTTGTTCATTACAACAAATTCCGGCAGGTTTTTATATCAACAGAGATATCCTTTATTTTAAAAGCAAACATACTTCAGGATGTGTGACCTTTACAAACGAACCGCATATTTCACGTATTTCTTTTGCTTGCTGCGTTGTTGAGATTGCATTTCCCACTACAGATTATTAATGATAACGATGTTCGCATGATTGCGTCTGTCTTTGTTACGAAACTATATTTAACTGCATTAATCGCACATTTCACATTTTCATTTTGAGTAGAAATAACCTTTACTTGTTGCATATCGTTATTCTTTGCTTGCTGCTTCTGGGCAGCGCAGCACTTCCTGCTGTGCACTACAAACTGAGTCGATTCACAAAACACAGTCTCCGCAAATATATTTTAAGTAACGTTTTCGATCCAAAACTAGGTCAGGCAGTGTTTTGTGTATGACAAACCTTGCGCCAACAGTAACTTGGCAATAACTCATCTTCAATTCGTCAAATACTAAAAATGTCTAACCCAGGTGGAAAGCCATATCTCAACCATGGACAGCAGTATGACATTAAACAGAGTAAAACTAAGTCTCGGTAACTGCAGTAGCACCAGAAACTACAGAACGTCTATATCCGGAAATCCGAAAACATTGATTGCAAATGTTCGCGAAAGGCAAATCCCATTACAGTCATTGCATTGCAGAAGAAAATTGTGAAGGAACATACCATCAACGTCCTTTCAGACAGGTACAGTTTTTTTTAAACTGTTTTCCAGCAGGCGGTGGAAGAGTAGGTGTCCAAATCTAATGTAATTCTAAGCCGGCATACTTAAAAGTAAAAATCTGCAGCGACGTTCTCATTGCGTTTGTGTCTTTTGACTTCGCATTTTCAAAACAAGAAATTGTACACATGACACCGCCCAGTTGTCAACAANAGAAATGAATGTAATACTGTTGGAGNTAGGGGTAGAATATGTTTCTACCTGACTGCTGGCTGCAATTTCACGATAGNAAGTTGATGGTATCAAAGACTACACAACTGTGTTAGAACAAGAACAACCAAATGCATCACTTCACATAAGCAATATACCTCTTGTGGTTTACTTCACCTCGGATTTTGACAACAGACGTGCAAGATAGTGGATGATAAAACTAACAGATTGGACTGTACAACCGTGGTCTGACGACGGAAAGACGTATATGCTCTTCAGTTGCGACTTCGGATGCATAAATTGCCAATCATATTTTGCAACGTATTGTGATATTTCAATTGGTAACTCAGATGCTATAAATTGCACGTGGTAAACTGCGGTACACGCAACAAACAAGCTGCTCCGAGAAGCAAATTCATTGCGATAACCAGATTTTGCGGTTTGTTAAGACAAACACAAGTTAAACATATTGTTACATTGAAATCTTTGCGCGACCTAAAAAAACTTCACAACCTCAGGTTGAGAAATGCTGCTCTAGTAAAAATAGAAGCTAGTCTCGGTTCAAGTTAGCCTGAACACTAACATTTACTGTGAAAAGCTCGAGGAAATATCAGACTTGATGATTTTTCCTGAATGCTTCCACGGGCCACTGAAAATGCGGTGGCGGGCCACATGTGACCCGCGGGCCGCTAATTGCCCACCCCTACTTTATATGATTGAACTTAAAGTTTATAATATTTTCAGACAACATGTAGCTGCTACATATTACAACCACGTCTCGCCGCAAACCCTGGATATCATTCAGTTTCACAGCGATCTTACTCTGTTAAGTCCTACTTTTGAAATAAAATGCTGCATGCTACAAAACCAAGCAAACCGCTTGCTCTCGTGGGCCAACCTTACAAAGTACAAAGCAACGTATAATATCTTCAGAGGGAGTCGGTTCGTTCCAACAGGGATATTGTTGAGATGTTGCGGAAAACATTATACTTTAAGATAGAGCTTTTCGTTTCTTATGCGCATTGTTTTTGGCAAGAACCGGCTTTTTTGTGTAAAAAGAACGGATGGATTGAGCTAAACCTTGGTTTTCCCACCCTTAACCTTACTCTCGTGTGTCGTTCCACTTTTGAGTCCATACTTTCGTTAGCGATTTTTGTCTTATAGAAATATCTTCAGAATTTTGCTTATTTTTCCCTGAATGGGTCCTTTTTACAAATAGATTTTTTTTGCAATGTGAAAGCAATGTTTTTTACTCAAAATAGTTCTTGACCACCCCATAGCAATCTAAAAAGACTTGAGTGAAGGTATGAACTTTTATAATGCACGTGACAAAAACACAAAGAACGCTTGCTGAGGTGTCTCATATAAATGTTGCTCGTACTTGTGCGAAGTCGACAGTACGGCAGAACTGTAAAACTGACAGTTTTCAGTCTATGGAAGTACCACTCTCAGTAAGAAAACGCTGCACAATTAAAATACTGGACAAAGACACACCTATTTCTGTTGGCTCGTACGTGTTTTCGTCCGGCTTCTTTTGCGACCTTTTACCCTGAAAAATAAATATCAACATTCAAAACATGTGCTGTCACTGAAATCGCAAATAGTACGTTTTTACTTTGTGCTGCATGTGTGATGGATAATGGTCCACGGGCCAGATAATGGTCCATGGGCTAATCAAAACCGATGACCCCTGGATTTCTCAAAACTGCTCCCGTACCCCATCAAGGGTTAAATGAAATGGTTCTAGAGTATCACCTTGTTTTCAGCCTATATCACATGTCTCGATTTTAAACAAACCTGCATTTTGAAAAGAAACAGAAAATTACTTTTTAGTGAATGACATACGGGATGGTGTAACTTGCACCTCTCATACACTGCGGTTGATGTGCTTTTCCAAATCCATTAAAAATTAGAAGAGTTTTCTACTGGTCCTACCGTTCCGATTTCTGAGTCCAGTTGTAGTCTTGCTTTCTTGGGGAATTTAGAAGTCAATCGGGATTACCCTGGGATTGCTTTTTATTGCCCTGAAAATTGTTTTATTTGCTTGATTTTCATATCTCTCATGCCACTAATGGGGTGACTTCTTCCCGATTCTCTGAACCGTACGGCTATGCTGTTACGAATTGCTGCAAAAGCACCTACGGCCAGAGCTGTGGAACCAGAAACGGAGCCCAAACAATTTTGGATGGATGGATCCGGAGCCAAAAACTTTCAGATGGTGGAGCCGGAGCCTGAAATTTGAGTTCCCGTTCGACAGACATTGTTTGTGAGACAAGCGGGTTATACAAATAATACAATGTGTTTTTCTGATCTTTTGGACCAAATTGTTCTGGAGCGGGTAGCCGGAGCCAAAAACTTCCAGACGTTGGAGTCGGAAGCAGAAGTTTTGGATGCCCGGACCTGGAACCGGATCCTGAAATTTGAGTACCGGCTCCACAGCCCTGCCTACGGCATCGTTCGTCGTTACTGATGTGAAAGTTAAAATTCTTTCGAAGTTTTGAAACAGTAATTGCTACAGGGCCAAAACCAAAGGGGTCTAAGGAGTATGTTTCCTCCTAGAACAATACGTGAAATATGTATGCCGCGCAGAATTTTACCAGCCGTAAATTAGTTAAACATTTTTGAGGCTCTTTTCATAGCACTAGTCAGGCGCTCAAAATAAATAATATGTTACATACGGCGTATCACATTTGGGTTAAGTTGATCATTGTACAAACGTGTCATGGTTACTAACGCATGAGAACTAAATTGCCTGATTCACCATCGGAAGTCAAACAGAGTTTGTATTGTTTAAAAGTTTTTTAAAGAGACACAACTCAATACTTGCAAAACGGCGATAGTGAGTGATTCTCCGCTTTTGTAGGCAACAGACTAATTTCCGATCAGAAACGTTTCTTCTGTCAATCTCTCTCACGGGAGAGAAATCCGCAGACTCACAAACATCGCACTCAATTGAGCCCGCAGGATCGGGGCTGAGTATGACTGATCTAAAATTTGCCGAGGTCAGCATATTACGCTTCAGGCCCGTAGCCACGGGGGTCTTTCGGGGGTAGTGCCCCCTAAATTTTTTTGTGCCCAGAGGAATTTGTTTTGAACATAAAATAAAAAAAAAAATCTTTCCCCGTTAAAAATGTATTTCTCCCCAAAAAAAACTTAAAACCTGGCTACGGGCCTGTTACACCACTTTGGCTGGAGAGTTTTCTAAGCAACAGCGAAATTATGCTCAAAACAACGTAATCATTTCCATGTCTACACCAGCCCACCTTGTTTGCATAGTTTGTATTATGCGTACTTTTTTCACAGATGTTTTCACTTTTGAAAGATGCAGAAAGAACTTTCAAAGCCTCAAAGCCATTACATAATCCGTAAAATGAAACGAAGAAACGTCGGTGAATCAAAAAATTACAGGTTCGTCCGAAATGTTTTGTGCTTAACTCAAAACGAAAGTGTTCTCTTTTAGTAGCATTTCTTTATAGCAATTTTTGAGAAGTCGTTTGGAAAACGCTTGTTTCGCAGAGCCAGTGAAAAGTGTTTTGCTGACCGATTGCGTCTTTAGTACCAAGTCATAAAAATGTACCTGTTATCCAACCTTCTAAAGGTAGATGTACTACACGCTTTTCGTAAATTTTGTGAATGTTGCTGGGACAATCTTTGCTTCGGCCTACAGAACGTTTTGCATTTCACGATATATTGGTGATAATGTTCATCAACACAAAAGTTGTAAGCAGTGTAAAACGTTAAGTTTTTTTAAACGTAAACGCCGATTTGCTAGGACTTTACGAAAGAATGGATGATGCTGTAGTGTAGATACAGTGGTTCCCAACCAGGCGTGTGGGACATCATTCCAGGGGTGCAAGAATCTTCTGTTGGAAATGATAGGAAATTGATATATTTGTTACTCTCCTGCGGCCTTTTTGTTTTTATTTTGCAATGTGTTATAGATAAAAACGCAAACTTCGTTAAAACGTACGTGTTGCGATTATTCGCATAAATATTAACTGCAATCATTCTTCTTATCTATACGAGCTTTTAGTGGTTTTGCTCGCTATAAAGCAACATTCCATGACGAGCTAACGTTTGTTATGATAGAATTGGCAACATTACCGATGGTGCTCGCGACATTTTCCCGTGTTTCCAGAGTAAGTAGTCCTTTTTCGTGAAAAGTTTGCAAAGTATCAGGAAAGTTCGGTAGGAACAGAAACACTCCAATGATTGTACCACTGAGAGCCCAAGGAAACTTTGAAAAGCTACTGTGCTTGTGCCATTCGTTGACGAGCAAGTTTCAGATAAAATTTTTTAATTCTCTACAGTTGGTTTTGATGACGACCATTTGCGGCGGCAAGAATCTAAGAAAAGAGAATTGAAAAACATAAAAGAGATGCTCAGTTTGTAAAAGTTGCAAAACGCTTATAGTTGTATACGTTGTCGGCTGTTTAAATAGTTTTCAGGCAAACTATACTCACTGAAGTTGTAAGCATAACCTAAATGCGTTGCTTTTTTAGATAGTTCAACTGTCCATATCGAATATAGCGATCTCAATAGAATCGTACAAATCAACAAGAGTCCGATCTTTCATGACTAGACGAAACGATTTGCCTTAATTGAAAATCAAGAAATTAACCCGATATTAAACAGATACACTTTCGTACAACGGTAAACTTTGCTAAACGTTTTAAGTGAAATATCTGAATTGAGATCATGTATTCAATCAATCGACGTCTTGTTGAGGATTCATCGATTGGGTAAGTACAAGCGCAAATGCTTGCTAACTGTGCGCTGAAAACTATTTCAAACGTTTTTATGTAAAGGAATTGCAATTCTTATCCTCTTACAACACCAGACTTACAATTGGAAGGTGGCAATTTTTTATAAATTGCGTTTACAAATTCTAGGTTGTTTCGGCTGTACGCAGAAAAACTTTGCAAATTTTACATTAATCGATGCATTGCGTGCTAGTCGAAATATTTCCTTTTCAATTTCCAAATGATCCACATGCAGTTGCTCATTTTCGATGTTGTGTAGTTTTTATGTCAGACACGAGGAACGTTGAATATTTTTGGACAGTAATATATGATATTGCCTTCCCTTGTGCAGCTGTTGAACTTTGCGTCTGTCAACGCCACTGCAATACTTCTGGTTCTAGGCACACAACAAAAGCACGTCTTCAGGCACACAAAAAAGATACAATATTTTTTTGGAGGTTGCGTATGCGTTTAACCAACATCTTGAAATACCACTAATGTTTCTACGCCGCTATACGTGCAGCATGTATATCAGTCTTCCGAAAATTGATCTCGCAGTGGTCAAAGCGCTGTGATGCTTTCAAGTCGCGTGGGCAAGACTGCACATTTTACATGCCATTCGCGGTATTTCAGACAACTTACGGAAAAATGCCTGAAACGCAAAGTGAACCAAAGCCAGTACACGGTTGGACTGCATCAACGTGACAGAACCTCAAACTGCTGCAACCTTAAGTAAACACGTCTCACTTTCACATTTTCAGAGCTCCTGCTGCTGAGCACTTTCTTTTGCAGGATTAATTTTTTCTGAATTTCATTGCCTAACACTTGCCGTCTGTTACAAGACATTTTTTCCATAATAACCTACGATTTGTATCATCCGATCAACTTAAATTGAATAGAACAAGGACGCAGTAAAAGGCTTCCGGCAAAACGAAGGCTTCAACGGAGCGCAACGAGAATTTTAGCGAACTGACAAATGTGATTAGCTGCCGCACATCTCGGTAAAACAAGATGGCGAAGATGATAATTTTCACTTTGTAATGTGAAAATTAGTTCTGTGCGATACGTACCTGCGACCATATCAACGAAAAACATTTTAGGTGTGCCGCAGCAACTGAAGACACTAATCATAAACAGAAGGTTTCAGACTGGGTAAGCCCTAAAATGTAGTTTATTTCTACTTCATTAGTAGGAAGTCATGGCAAAACGGAATTTTAAGGTATATCACGAAAAAGGCAATCCTCTCACAGTACGCCAATTGCAACCAGTAACATAAGATGTCTGGTGGACCAACACGGTCTTTGACTTTTGAGTTTTTTTACTGGCTTAGATGATTTAGGATGCAAGGCATCGGTAATATTGATTTTGCCACAACACCGGCTTACCTTCTTTAACTGTTTTAGTATTTTAGTTTGTGAAAAGCTGGTGTTTCATAGTGTTCAACGTTTATCAGCTGAATATC
>JGI24159J19872_10011736_pt1 | contig 11464 bp, 9 predicted proteins | sample Ectturendosymbi4_FD_19872 | JGI IMG/M metagenome (IMG submission 19872) | reverse complement strand
GCAAGCCGCCTCAGGAGTGCGACGCGTAATGTTAGCTTCTTGCGAAGTGACTCAAGGTGTCGGCGGTACGTGAGCGACCTGTCCAACGTTACTCCGAAGTATTTAGGCTCGGAGCAGGACAGAGTTGCGTTGTTGAAGTTGACTTTCAGCTCACGCTTAGCTTCCTTGTTGTTGAGATGGAAGACCGCCGACACCGTTTTCGTGTTGCTGAGCTTTAGCTTCCAAGTCTGGAGGTATTCACTTAGCGTTGCCATGTCCTTGGTCAGCGCCCCTTCCACTGCCTGCCAATCTCCATCAGCATGCATGATTGCTAGGTCGTCAGCATATGCATACTTTCGGGAGATGGTGGTTGGCAGGTCGCAGATGTAGATGTTGAATAGTAGGGGCGCCAGGACAGATTCCTGTGGGACGCCGTTCTTGAGGCGTCGTAACCTGCTCTTTTGGCCATTTCCGGTGGTAGGGGTAAAGCTGCGATTGCCAACCATCTCCATGATCATGTGGACCATGTGTCTATGAGGCAGCAATCGCAGCGGCTTGCAGTTGAGGCCGCGGTGCCATAGGCTGCTGTGAGGTCGACGAACACAGATCCGACCTTCTTTTTAGCTGAAAAGCTATCCTCGATGTCTTGTGTCAACAGGGTGACCTGGTCTGCGGCCGACCTCCCGTGTCGGAAGCCCGCCTGCTCCTGTGGAGCAGTGGGTCGATGATTGTTTCGACACGAGCATCGTGCTTGGTTAATAGGTGGGTGCAAGGAAGAGTTTCCCGTGCGGTGCTGCCATTGTCTTGTCACCGGTGCAACATTCACTGCTGAAGTAAAAGAGCAAACGTAGATAGGAACATCAGACCACTTGTGATACTCCAAAGAGGCTGCGAACGCTGAGAAACAATGAAACTGAAATGAATGGAAATTAGGAAAGAAGATCAAAATGGAATAGACAGGGTAGCGCTGACGTATGATGATTTCGGGATCAGTAAATTATCTCTGACCTTATTTTGGCATTGTAATGTTTCTGCACATTGAACAAATACCGCAGTTGCAAGCAAAACAATTTGGCGCCCTGATTTTTACTGCTCGCTAAAGCTTTAGGTCTATATCCCGCACTGGGGCCTAGTATGCCCCATAATTTTCATGTTTGTTTGAGGCGTTCACTTAGTAGTGCAGTCCTGTTTTAGGTTGGCCCGTAACATTTCGCTTAGCCGTGTGGTGGCCACCAAACAATGCTGCTGTGTTCCAATGCTTATCACGATGACAGTTTATCTTCCAGAAATTTTATCAGACTCGCTAGTGGTTAGCTAAGTTTCGATATTTGACCCCAGGCTGTTTGTTTCGATAAAAGACTGAAGTTTTCAATCGTGTGTTGCAGGGAAAGATGAAAGTAAATAAGGTTGCGTGCAAGCCGAATCGTTGCCTTTTCCTTGGTAACAGTTAGTACCAAAACGCGCAATAATCCATCTGTTTGTGTGATAGCGGATGAGATGTAGCTAACTTGCGCTGTCGCGAGCTGAAAACGGTTGGTGGATAGCCTGTGCCACGTGTCTTGGCCTGCAGCACCCATAGAAGAATCGTTTGGTTCGTGGTAACCGTTTGTTAGCTTAGCTTGTAGTGTGACCTCACTGATCCCTTTCTGGGCCACCGCATTCTAAATCTTTCCGAGTACAGTTACTCACGATATGTTACTAATAACTTAAGTAGTAAATGAAACCAGCAGCACGAGTAAAATGCAAATGTAGAAATGCTTGTAAAACGCAGTACTTTCAGTTCAGTATGACGAGGACTAACGCGGCATACTGGATGCTCAGCATACCTGCCACACTAATTAATAGATACATACTTGGATTGGAATTTTATATTCGTACGGTACAATTGAAGTATATTTGTATAATTGAAGAAACTGCAAAAAAAAGTCCGGTTGATTTCACAATTGGCCTTGCAGTTAGGCAGTCTAACTCTAATCCATGCTGGCAAGTTACAAACATTTGCATTAATTTTTGCAAACAACGTAAAGATTGTGCATATCCACGTGTAATACACTTCCTGCGCAACAATGCGTGTTGGTGACATCGTGGGTTTGAGATGAATTTTAAGGATAGACTACTTTCTTAAGACCACATTTTGAAACAGTCTGTTCAACAATTCGCGTCACACGCTTTTCCCGGCACATCATTTTGAAAATTAAAAAGTGCTATTAATTCGGATCTTACAGTGTTCTACAGCTTTTGTGAATTTTTTAAACGTTATTTTTATTATTTTGCTGTTGAAAACTGAATATACCCGAAATGATTCAAAAATTCCCTGCAGCTCCAGTCAAAAAGGGACATCTTCAATAATCTTTCTATAATTAAAAGAATTCACTAGGTTTATTAGTTCTGTGCAAGTAATTTTATTTTTCTGATACGTAATTCTTCTCTAAGAGTGGCATGCCCTTTACCGCTTCCGACACCCATTGGATGGTAATTGAGTTTAGCGTGCTTCTCTGCGTATTTTACTCTCCACTTGTAAGTGGTGTGTGTGTACCTTTCCCCCAGTCTCCGCTTGGTCGATTTTTTGTAAAATAATTCCGTCAAGTGATAAAGCCGTGGGCGCAATTTTGTTTCAAAATGTTGGGGAACAGCTTGGTGTGAAACCAATACAGTCATCGGGTCGATGCAGAAGTGAAGTTTTATAAATACAAATTCCAAATTATGCTTTTTAGAGATGTTCTGAAAGAAACACTAATCACGCTTTGCTTTATCCTTACATATGATTTACAAATTACTATACTTAAATTTGTTTCTGGACCCGCACAGTAGCGCAACTAACGGGGAGGCATAGGAGCGAACCGCCACCCCTGGCAAGCTAAATGTAAAAACCGGGCCCCACCAAGTATTTCGGTTTTATTTTGTTTTTGGTTTTCAGTAGGTTGTTTTTTTGCGTTTTTCAGAGTATTTTTTCGTGTTTTAGGGTTTTACTAAGCCATCCACATCCGGATTCACCATCATTTCTCAAGTTTTTTTTCATAGTGTTTGCCAGGGGCCCTACGGTGACCAGTGGGCCCCTTTCAGCTAAGTTTTTCCCCTGGCCCAAACCTCTAAGCTACTGGACACGGCACTGTAGTTCGGCAACATGATCAACATTCCAAACGTTGACAGCGTACAGCGTGTAATGGCATCTGCTGTTACAAGTAAAAGTCGCAAACTTGGCAATAAGTAACTTTAACATTCAAGATTAGCCGACAATTTAATACTCATAAGCTATTAGTTGATACTTCTTTTAATCAAAAGAATAGCTTGTTTGCACACGTGTAAAATGAAAATTCTGCTAGACTTCACGAACAACAAAACTGCCCATTCTAAAACTAAGTCTCCACAATAGTGCTGCTTTTTGCCTTCGGAAAAAAGGCAAAAAACTAAGTCTCTACAACTGTGCTGCTTTTTTGCCTTCGGCAAAAACTTCACAGAGATTTGCCTGAAAATCTAACTTTCTACCATTATAAACTTACATGTTTAAATTTTACGCTGTATATTTCTGAATACGTGACAACCAACGTTACAGCAAAGCTAGTTACATTTCTGCACAAAACAAATCATGGTTGTACTGCTGTGGTCTCTCACGCGTGTTGCTGTTAAACTTATTGTTTCAAGACAATGGCCTTTTTCACAATATACCATACAGGGTAAAATTCCGTACAGAAGCAGTTAACGATCTTTCGCGGTCTCTAGAAACTTGCAAAATGCTAAAAATCATTTTATCGAAGCTAAAATTCATAAAAATATCAGAATCAGTGATGCCACACCAAACTGTTTCAACATCAACTTGGCTATGTGGAAAATCTAACACGAAAAGCTCTTCACACAGAACGTGACAAACGTCACTTCTGTCTTTGGAACCTCTCCAAATACAATACCTAAAGATGAAAATGTGGGAGACATGGAATATTATTTCCCCACCGTCTGAAAAAAGAGGGGGGGCGACGTGCCCCCACCCAATTGCGCCCATGGATACAGCTGGGCGGATTTCTAAAACGTGAATTTCATTGTTGGTTTTTAACGATCGTCGTCCATAAAGGAAAAATTTTCCTTGTTGCATTTATATCAGTTTTTCACTTTGTTGTTGTTAATTTGCAGCTATTTAAAAAACGTGCAAGCGTATTTGGATTCTGCAGAACGAGAAGTGACCGATGAAGCGTCGCGGTCTTGTCAGGTATTCGCTGCTTTTCGAATTATTTGGCGATTTTTTGTTTGTTGTCGTTAGGTTACTTGTCACGTAGACATGTCAAAACAACTTCAATTTTTGAGTCAAAAGATCAGTAGTTTACATCTGAACGCCAGTACAGTGAATTCAAGAGCCAATGCGAAGACAACCAAGACTAGCCACTTTGGCTAAATTGATGGCTAACCACAACACTGTCACCATGGCAAAATTTTTGAGAGGAAGGCTGAGATCAAACACAAAATTCATAGTCAAGAGATCTACTGAAGTAGAAAACCATTCTTGCTACAGTCCATCGCAGTGTCGTAAAAGTTTCTTTAAGCATTTGGCTTTCGCGTCAGACTCTAACTAAATGACGAAAACGTACTTTTATTCTAAAAGTAATATTTTGGTGTATTTTGTGGAACGGAAAAAAATTTTAATCAAATATACAACAGAGGTGGCCGGAGTCACATTTTCAGACTCAATCTTGTTCCAAAATTTTTGAATCCAGATCCTGGTGCGGTAATTTTTCAAATTTGCGAATCCGATTCCTGTTCAGACTCTGGCTACCATCGATCCAACCGAAATTTATCAATACTTTCACTTAAGAAATGACCACGCAGACTCCTGCTGCTGCCGAAATTGCAAAGTGACTCCGGGTCCGGTTTCTCACAATATTTTTCGAACTGGCCCCTCTGCCTAAAACTCGAACGTGTGATCTTCGGTCACGTGCGCGATTGGTTTGATTAATTTTGCGCATTACAAGGTAGGAGCTGCCCAAAGTTTACCGCTGGACAGCCGGTCGCACCATTTGCACAGAAAGTTTGTGCAGAAGAGGCCTTGCATTGGGTCTGCTGCAAGCGTGGTCATTCAGCAATCACTACACCTGGAAAGGGGAGCTATGTTTTGCGCCAGTGCTATAGGAGGTGGGGGTGCAAGCACACCCCCAAAAATTTTGATTTGTCGAATATCTGGGCAAAATCCTTGAAAATCCGGGTAAAAATGGCGCCCAACGTTGTTTGTCTTTCAAAACATGGCGCTCAACCCGTTTGCAGACAAACATATGAAGACGTTTTTTTGGAGGTCACACCACAAAAAGGTCTTCATGATCTTTATGGAAGAAAATTTGTCGCACAAAAACTTATCGTGCAAGTTTGAGGAAATTCAGGCAAAAATCCTCCGGACCCCCAAAAATTTGCTTGCTCCTACACATACGTTTTGCGCTATCACTTTTCTTGGGTTGAACAATGTTTTTGGTCCTATTTCTGCAACAAAGCACTAAATCGCATGTTTGTAATCTGCATGCAAGTGTGTAGCCAGAGGGAAAGTAATGGGCCTTTACCCAAAATTTAGACGGCAGTAAGCAAAAATTCTCATGAACGTGCAAAAATATTTATTCGAGTTGACAATTCTCACCCACCCTCACATTGTTTTTCCTACTAGGCGTGTGTCTGCATTCGAGGTGAACGGAGTCTCATTTTTTTACTCCGAATCCGTACCTCCTCCGCAAATCATGGAAATATCAAATTCGACTCCACCTTGACTCGTAAAGTTCTGCATTCTGCAGCAACATATATGAATGTTGCTTGACAGTTTTGCCTGGTGTAATTTCAACCCGCACAACTTCTTGTCTGAGGACTCTTTGCCGTCTGAAACAACCAATTTCAAGTAGACTTCAAGCTGGGAAAAGCTTAGTTGTAACAATATAGTGCTAAAAAACAAACCTGAATACTAATTAGTTTCAGATATGAATTGCAATGCATATCTCACCATCACTCACCTCATACTCCAACATTGGATATGTTGCATGCAACATGTGCCCCTGTGACAATGCTCAAGTCAATGATAAATATAGAATTCTAAGTAAACCTCAGTCGATGGCAAATTCCTATCGTTGGTACTCTTGTTACTGTATAGTTTAAAAACACAAGGAAAGCATCTCAGGCTAGGCCACGTTACAGAATCCTGGCAATAACCGTCAATCACACAATCCACCGAACAACACAACTACTAGGATTCAGGTACGATGACCAGTTCCCCATAAATAGGTATATTGTTCAGCTCTACAGCGGCAGCCTACCTGATTAAAAATTTGAACTGATAAGGTGTCGCAGGCGCTTGATTTCACGTGTCCGAATCATATCAGATTTTGCATACATTAGAGATAAGCAAACTAGCGTGTGACTTGAACAATGCTGTGTTAGTAAATGTTTGAAATAACTCCATAAAACTTTCTGAAAATGTAAAGAAACAGTGGCTTGAACTTTGTGAAGAAAATGTTAAACTGGTCATCCGCTTCACCTTCGCAAAAATCAAACGGAGTTGACGGAAACTCTGTTTTTTGCCCAACTCTAGTCTACGTGTGTCACGCCATTTAATTTCGGTGTTAGCAAACTTCCCGTTTTACTGCGTTTATCTGAAAAAAACTTTGATCTGAACTAAAGATATAGGACATGCTAGTCCTAAAAAATGAGGTCGAATACTTCCACAAGTTGTTTCATTTAAAAATGGCGACGATATTTTTCCATTTTGAGGAAACTCGAAGAAAACAAATTGAAGTGACGATTGTCAAAATAATAATTGAATTTTTCCGGAAAAGAAAATTTTTTAGTTCAGATAGTCAAAATGCTCTTGGCACGGCAAAAGAGTAGCAGTGACCCATCACTTTGTTGTTATATAGCTGGCCCGCGTGTGTGCATTTTGTGTAACGACCATCAAACTGTCAAGTAAGGTTTCTCGACGTGTTTCATTATTATGTTGTAGAAGGAAAATTCCGACGCAAGCTTGAGTCAGCTTTGTCGACTTCTCTCTGGTGTTGCTGATGAGCCATTGCTCACTGATCAAACCAACAAGTAAACCAACAAAATCGAGATCCAGTTCATCCCGTTTCCTGGAGCACTCCACGAACGTCTATGGGGCCACGCCTGAGTGAATGAGATATCGTTTTCCGTTTTCCGAACGGATTACCGTCTCGTGCACCTTTGAAACAGAACTCACAATCGAACCAATGGGCGTAGGCACTTGAGCGGTATGTTGCAGCTCAGCCTTCGATTTTAACGTGTCTCTGAACAAGAGCCATTTCTGATGCCCGTGCTTTCCGACCAGCAGCGAGCTTGCGTTGAAAGAGACATTCGCAACAAAAATTCATGTTTGTTTGGATTTCGCAAGTTTCATACAAACTATTTTGTTGCGTATAAACATGTAAAGTGACATACGAACTGAATTGATCCACTCCTCAGTTATACGTAAAACCTGTTATTCAGAGTTGTTCACACGGATAAAAGTGATTATATTATCTTCAGTCTGCTGGATTGCGGGTGTGAGCGAAACGACCCAAAACCGCCAAAAATAATCAAGGTAACGAATCCAAAAACGCGAAAAAGTGAGTGATTTGAACAGCGCCGGATTTAGGGGGGCCCGGGCTCGGGGCCCGCCACCATGTTCATGTGTTTAGCCATATGTGCGCGCCACTTAGTCATTTTCAGCGAGGAAAATTTGTGTATAGATTCTATTTAATTATCGGTCGGCCAAACGGCAGTATTCACTTGAAGAATATTTGATAATTTGTGACGAAACAACTATTACACTTATTGGTGTCCTGAAAGTCGGTCAGGTATCTGAATCTCGTGAATGCAAGGCCAAGCCACGTAGAACACGCTAGCTTACGTCTCTACTCGTTTCTGGGAGGTATTGCGTCTGCTTTACTCAGATTTGCACAGGTCGCATATGAGTGGCATTGCTAAGTAGGGCTACCATACGTCCTCTTTTTGAAGTACATGTCCACTTTTTCCATGAGAAATGAAATATTCTCCGAGGACATCCGAAAATGTCCTCCTTTTTGCAATTCATATTTTAGATAGCTATAATCAGTGGCGTAACAAGAGTTAGGGTGGAAAACTTAGCTGAAAGGGGCCCACCGGCCACTGTACAGGGCCACCAGACAACACTCGAAAAAAACGTGAGAAATGCTGGTGAGCTATGCTAAAACCCTAAATCACAGGAAAATAATCCGAAAAACGCAAAAAACAACCTACTGAAAACCAAACGAATGCTAAAACCGAAATATCACTTACGGTAGCGGTCCGGTTTTCACATTTAGATTGCCAAAGAGGGGGAACTTGCCCCTCTGCCCCCGGCAGTTGCGTCACTGGCTGTGATATATGGTTTAGCATGCAGTAAGCTGTCCCTACTCGACTGCAACAAAGTACGAGCAGGTGGCGTAGCTTAGTTTATGGGAGGGTCTGCGAGTTGTCTAATTAATCCAGTGACGTGCCGTCAGGCGAGGCAAGAGAGGCAGTGCCTCCCCTACCATAATCTTGAAACGTTTTTAAAAAAATTAGGGATCCAAAACAACAAATGGAATAAACATTTGTCCTTTCATCGTGAAAAGATGCAATTGCTCTGTGATTCTGATCATTTTCACAGTCAATTAATCTGAATTTGCGTATTTCTTCAAGTCAGGCGAAAGTCACGAAGGGAGGTAGCGACTGCTTGTGGCTTCGCATTGAGCAGTCTGTCACCAAACTGTGTTGGTGAGCGTGTGCCGCGCAATTAATCTCTCTGTAACCTTCATGTCATCTACAGTCTAATTTTTCTGTACACTTTCAATATATGTACTCGCATTCTACACTCTAGGTCATGTAGTTTACGTTGGTTAACAAATTGAATATGCAACGCTATGTCTGTTAAACGGCTGATGTGACAGCGCTGCAGTGATGAAGCGGCAAGGGAGGCACCGACTGCTTGTNCCTCCTCTCCGGTTGGCTTTCGCATTGCGAAATGCTTTACAAAGTGAGCTGCTGAGCGCGGAAAACGTAACTAATCCCCATGCAGTTTGTATATTGCAACTAGTGTAATATTTGTACACATACGTCCTCGCATTGCATAGTCTAGCACTTACTTCACGTTGAGTAATATGCTGAATATGCAGCGTTTTGCCAAATCAGCAGCTGGTCAGACAACCAGAAGCAGCCAAACACTGTTCCCATAGGAGCCAGACGCGTTTCGATGATGACGTCACCCATGTTCACTCAACCGTGATATGACCTTTTTGCAGAGTTTGCGAAATGGTTGGCGGCAAAGTATGGACCATGACCCCAGTGCCCCCTTGGCTATAGTATTCCTGCCAGGAATTCAACATTTCTTTGTCAAAGTAGATGACAAACACAACACAAATCTTGTTATCTGACACGGCGGATGCAGGTAAAATAATTCTACACTACATTAGCTAGTACGAGCAATGCGTGAGAAAAACAGCAAATCTCAGTCTTTACAATCTAAACAGAAGTAACCATGCAACATTGGTTCCCAAACTTTTTCTGATGGAGCACCATTTGTGGGTCCCGTGCTGTCACCGACGAAATCTCATTCGATCATAAGTTTGGAAAACCAGACTTGACACAATGCGGCATGAAAGAAATGGCTGTTATTCAAGCTCGTACAATCCTAACGGGATTTTAAACTAAATTAAGTCTATTCAAAATTGGAACGCAATTATTTATAATTTAAATATTTCTCCAGCTCGCTCAAATTGGAAAAAAGTGGAAGTTGGCAGTGATTTGGAGATATATGCAAAGCACCTAAATTTAAGTGAAGACTTTGAAGGTACTCTTTCAGGACCTACAGGGGATGCGTGTGCCGGATTGGATTGTTACGCTATTTGATTTTAATGTGCAAAATACAGACATTAATTCTCAGTTGCAAGATGAACGCACTGATATGCGTGTGGATCTCGAAGCTCAATCACTGTTTAAACGAAAAAACTGCGTGAAAGTGCCATTTAAATACCGCTGTTAGATACCCGAAATTTTGTTCAGCTGTTGAGCCGTTGTTCCTTGCATTCTCAGTTTCCTACATGCTTGAATCTGGTGTTAGTCGTGCAAATGCATTCCTAAAGCATAAGAACCGACTGAACTCTGAAGAGCGTGGCGAGTTGCTACTAAACACACCAATCTCCATCTAGATAAAAATGCTCTTGCTGTTTCTCACAGGAAACACCCTTCTCATTCATGGGGTCTCAAATTGCAATGAAAAGTTTGCCATTTTCCTTTTGTGCTTGTATTAATAATAATGTTTCTTGCTCATTGCTTTTCAGTTGCAGCTAGGTTAGATAGATGTAATATCAGTAGTTGGTGTTAATCCAAATGCCCCCGTATTTGGGAAGTAGTGGGATCTGATAAGTTCAACTCGTTCGGGGCTCGGTGAGATGTCTGGGATTTTACCAAGGGTTCGACAGCCAAAAGAATTTGCAGACTCCGGCTTTACATCTATTCCTTCAATATCTGCACAGTGCACACTGCCTTCATTGGCTTCCCTGTTTTGGCTTTTGTATAAAATTGAGTTAAGTTTCAAACAGGAATTTGAAACCAAAGTCTTCACGGGCGGGTCGAAGTTCGTAACCTCAATGGTTACAGACCCTCGTCAGAAGAGCAAAGATTTGTAATGAATGTCTATATGCGGTTCATATGCATTTTCTGGGTCAAGCTTTTCCGACAGAAAAAAGCCAAATTTTCTCTGTTTTTTTAGATTTGAAAAAAGCTCAGTGCGTTGAAAAACATCCAGAAATTCAAAGTCTGAAAAAAATCCCAGTGCGAAAACAGCCAAATTTCAAAATCTTCAAAAAATAAAAATTCTTAACCCTGCTCTTGGTGTACACCAGTGGTCGGCAACCACCGGGCCGCGGCCCGGTGCCGGTCCGTGAGGAGTTCGTTGCCGGGCCGTATCATTTTCCAGGTTAACTGCTTTGAAACATTTTTGTAACCTCAGAAGCAATTACTTTCGGACGTTTTATGAAAAAGAGAGAATTAATGTGCAATTGCTCTGTCACTTGGGAATCGTAACAATGGCATAATGTCTGTAACAATTGCGTAAACGCAACTGAANGAAACTGAGAAATTGCAAGCAGCGTTGCCATNTTAGCTGATTTGCTACTAGATCTAGCAGAATTNTCTCGCTGTTAGCTGTAAAGTTTTCAATTTAGCAGATAGCTGTTTTTTTGGCAGGATTGGCAGGTAACAACAACATGTTTCAACAGTTTTTCGACATGAAAACGTTTACACCTTCTTCATCAAAAAAATATTTATCTTATTCAAAACACATTAAATTGGGCAACACAGGGACTAGTCACAAACACCTGCTTTCAATTTTTTCGAATTTTTATTATGACGCAACGAAGTTGCTTCAATCAGATAATCGTGTCAAAATAACAAGTAACTAGGTGGCTTGGTGAAGTTTAAATGATTTGCATCTGTGCTTAGTGAGCGCGTTAGATTAAATAAATACATTCCATTGGTA
>JGI24159J19872_10011734_pt1 | contig 11467 bp, 9 predicted proteins | sample Ectturendosymbi4_FD_19872 | JGI IMG/M metagenome (IMG submission 19872) | reverse complement strand
ATTTTTTAAAAAATAGAACCAAGAAGTCTTCCCGCATCTGTAGAGGGTTTGAACACCTCTCTAGCTGCAGCAGCTGGCGAGTTATAACCAAAAAACCAAGGGCCAATATATGGGTTCTGGTGGGCGTTAAAGGGTTTTAAATACGCTTTTTACTGCACACTTCTGGATAAAATTCGACACATCGGTGTTGAGGAGAGAATGATGGGGTTGTATTACTTGCGCTTGCTATTCTAACTAATATGAATGAGTGATTTTTCGATTTCTGAAAAAACTTCCTTCTTCTTGTTTAAAGAAAGGCAAACAGTTTCGAAGGCGCATTATGTACCGAAAGTACATGGCATAACCGAATTTTCGGGCCACGCTGTGTTGAACTGTGTTCAACATGCTATGTTTAACTCGGCCACGGAACATAATGCGCGCGGTTTCCCGGGTGAAAAGGTTTTGTTACGTATAAAAATGCTTTCACTGGAAATTTATTTCCACTGACCTGTCCTGCAATTAGATGTATAATGCAACAAAGTTTAGCTTCACCAATCTAAACTCTAAATGGGTCTAGGACCACGCGCGTGCTTCTGCAGTGAATGCTGCACAGGTGACAAGTCAACGGCAACAACACCCGTGAACGTTTTTCCCACACATCACAACCCAGTGCGAGGAAGGACAAATGACAAGTTCCGATTTTCAAGTTTTTGTCATAACCTGAGTTGGAATCGAAGAGTCTCCCAGATTTTGTGCACATTCGCAACTCGCTGCACCACTTAGATGATCATACCAATAGGAATGACAGAAAAATGAAATAAAAATGCATCCAATGTATTTTTTGCACCACAGAAATATTTCAAATTACCAGTTAACCAAGCTAGAATTCTCAATATCATAGGCATAGCGAAAATCCTGGTAAAAAGGGATATTAGCTCGTTTCGACTTTGCAAGTTTCAGGTTCATAGTAAAGTATTACGGCAAACAATGAAGATATTTCAAAATTGCGCTTTACAAATTTTGTCTTCGCCTGCACCCTTCAGAAGTGATGCTTTGATTTCATGCACATTTGAGACTGATGCAGCCTGATAACAACATCCAAAAGTTTGTTTTCTACCTGCTTTGCGGGTTCCCAGTTCTGAGTGTAAAGTACGAAATGAAAACATCAAGCATCTTCTCAAATGCTCTTGCATCTAAAGATGTTGAACTGAAAGTGTGTTGGATTAGAAAATGAACAAATCTGCTATGAAGTGACTCTTCTCGAGAGATTAAAAATATTTTGAAATCATCGCATACGCAGAGCTGGACACTTATCAAATAATACGTAAGCGCTGCTACTGCTACCGTTGCTCCTTAAATGCTCAAGTTACCTTCGGGCGCTTCCACTGTAGGTAACCATGACCAAAGTGGCCAGTAATGCGCTCAATATATCCCAGGCTTTCTGAAAGATTTTTAAGCGCACAGGCTGTTTTTTCAAAGTTCAACAATTATTCTCAAGCTCATCGGATCCAAAAAAGAACTTCACAATATTCGAAAAATTTCGCTTGTCAAACACATACGCAATCTCCCAAAGATAAATGTGAGAGCTACCAATACTACAGGCACCAAAAAGGCAGAAAAAATAAAGACATTCCAGCAGTTGCCCTGATTGGTTGTCGGTTGAAGATCTAAATCGAATTCTGTTTGAAGCTTGTGATTTAACATTCAGCAGAAGTTAATTAGGCTGAGACAAAATATGTTATTTGCAAGAATATTCTTGCAATATTTAGGCACATAAGGTAACTTTGCTCAAACTGGACAAATACATAACCCCAATCCCAGTTTGATCGTGGCACTCTATGGATCATAAACATGTTGAAACAAAGTGATGTTGTGCATTTTGCGGTGAAAACGCTTGTTCAGTGGTAACGCACGTGTGAGTTTTGAGACAATTCCTTTGCAAAAAGGGATTTCACAACCCATGTGACAAAAATGCTCTGAATTTTTGCACAGTTTTAACATGTTTACTAAAAACTGCGTGCAGTGGTTTTGGTACTAATGGAAATTCACAGATCGGATAATTCAAAACCAGACTAAAATATCATTCCAGTTTCACTATCAAGACCACGCGTTGTACAGGAGGCAGGCGGAACAAATCCGTTTATCTCGTCAGAACCTACAGTAGTGTGTTCCAATTACCCGCTCCTGTGGCTGTTCTTGCAAAAACATTTGAGCGTCCGGTTTTGCAAAAATCGATGGTTGATGAAAAAGATTAGGATGCACACTTTGAAAGACAGTTTTAAACGATTTCGTTGACGGCTACCCACAGTTTACCACAACCTTGGACATATCAAATCAAAGATTGTCTGGGTTTCCAACATCATGTTATAAATATATGTGACGCAGGCATTATCAACACAGGCTAGAGATACGTCCCACGGTTCCATGGAAAATACAAGAGCAAGTTTCGGATTTTGCTCAGTTGTGTCAGTATCGTTTTACTTGTAAAAGAACTGTTTTTTACTCTTTTAAGTTTACTTGTTCTTTCATGTACTGCTAAGGCAATACAATCTGTTTCAAACCAATTTTGCACATGATGCTTCACAGACACTGACTACTCTCGGATTGACGACCGTCTACTGCAGAAAACTCTCTTGTCAGGCAGAGTATAACTCAAAAGATCATGAGATGTTTTTCACGGAAATAAGTTCCGAATTAAGAGCTGCATCGGGGCATTTAATACCAATAAGAGATAGATTGGTACCTTTCACCATTTAAAAAATCAAAATTTTGCTTTCATTAGCTTTCTATGCGGTAGAAAGCTTCTCTTCAACCAGTTTTTTTTTAGGGAAAATGTTAGGTGCCCGGTATGGCCCTGTAGGGACCCGATTTCTCTGATGGTAGGGACACGATTTTCTCTGATTCTAGGGACCCGATGATAATTTTCGCTAATTCTAGGGACCCGGTTTTCAATTCTAGGGACCCGAACCGGGCCCCTAAAATACCTTAAAAAACCTGCTTTCACCTGAATTTTTACTATTATAATTCTTGCTCTAAACCACCAAAGCAGAACAGTAATTTAGTGCAAAATTTTCGCAGAAAAATATTGCAGCGTTGTATTTACAGATTAGGTATGTTTTTCCTCAAACTTAAATAAAAGAAGTCATTTTAAAAAGGAGAAATAGGGAATGTTTTTGAAATCTTCACGCTCTGCGCTTGCACCGAAGTAATCCTATGTGATAAAAGGACTTTCTGAAAATTTTATGTGGATTTCCAAGCATGTTACTGCACATCCCACAACAACAAGAAAACTAAACTGGAAATTGTAGACTTGCAATTTGCTCGACCATTAAGGAACATTTTGTAAATGCAAAAACCCTTTATCTGGTTCTCCCTAAACATTAAGAAATGGATTGTCTTATAATCAAAAATTGGTTGACATTACGTTGAAAGCATCATTTTTTACAACTTGCACATCACTCTTGACACTACAGGTTATCATTTCTATTCAAAACAAAAGTTTAACACTTTGAGAGCCGGCCTACGTGGTGCTCAGGATACTTCTCTTTACCGATGGTTTAATGCAGTCATACTTAATGACAAACGTGTAACCACAAACCTTCTATAACTAGCAAGAAATCTTTTATGAAATAGAGATACAACAAGCCCGAAAGAAATCATTCAGACACGACATTTGTTTTGTCAGATAAAGGGTGTTATCACAAAAGTAAAACACCAAGCTGAGAAGGGAAAACTTACGACTTCCAAGATGTGATCGTTTAAACCTTTGTAAAATTACTGCTTTTCTAATCACAGCATTTCCTCATTTACATGTATAGATGTCATCTCCGGCTTCACGATATACCGCTCATTAATTGCGCTAGCTCTGCTCAACCTCCTACTGGAAGAAGTGCACAGTATTGCGGTAAAAACAAAACAACGGTGTGCGTCAACCATCGATGCTTTTATGAATACCTCTCTCTCGACTCGATTCACGTGAAAATCTCATTTTGGCATCAACACATCAGCAGCGTCTTTTTCTGGATTACTTCCGCTGTGCATTACATATTTGCCCTGAATTGTTTCATAGCTTTTAGTTGGGGACGTAAAATTTCGTAATCCTTTGCAATAGTCGTACTATTTTGCAGAATTATGTTGCAATTTGGTTGCCTTTCGCATTTGGTATTCTCATTTGCTGCTGTTATTTTTCTCTGGATACAAAATCACCTAGAATTAGTACCATCAAAATTAGATGGAACTTTCAGTTATTGGAAAACCATTTTGGGCTCAGTTTGTTGTATATGTCGCGATTAGGTTGAAGCTGAAATACGTTTCTAGAAAATCAGCGCCGGAACTGCTTCATTGGAAGAATTTTAATCACTTTTTAATCAATGTGGCAGATTTAGTTGAACTCCTATTGTTTTGTAAGACAGCACAGCAAACATTTGATTTATATAATTTGGGAGTCGAAAGGGAATGTTTGTGATTTCTACAAACGCTTTGTTTTTTGAGTAGCTTAAAAATTAATAAAGGAGACTTTTTCATATATGGCCATCAACGTTTTCATATTTTGCTCTTTTCCTATTTGGCCATAATGAAGACTTTTTCCAATTTGGTCATTAACGTCTTCCCCAGAACTTAAGATAACTTGTTAAATAAGTAATGCAACTTTTTAGTTGCAAACAACTAAATCTAAAGTGAACCAGTCTATGTTCCACTCAAAGCTTGTAATGGCCTCAATATAAAAGCATTGGCACTTTGGCACATCGGTTTTCTACAACAAATCGCAACAAGCACTGCTTGCGATAGTTACATCGTTAATTTGTATATTCCTTATTTCTCCAGTTAATCAAGATAGTGAGCTCTATTGAAGTGTATTTGCGTTTATCCCGGCACGGATTCAACCTTTATATTTAGTTGCTTGATCAATCATGACGCATCCAGTTATGTGGTTGCATACAGTTCATCAATCCTGCCACGCCTAGTGATTCTTCACTAGATCCAGAAACGTTTTGCAAAGTATATGTATGTGTTTGAAAAACATCGGTTGTCTTGTTTCTAACTTTTCATTACTTTTTAATCTTTAAGCAATTCATTACGTGGATCGTTGTGTGAATACTTGAACCAACAAAACAAACAACGAGTTTTTTTTTCAATTTTCAGTGTGCATTACTGCATTGCTGCAAGTAGCGATGGTTGCGTACGGTTGATTTGGTATTGTACGTTGCAACGGTTGTGGAGAGGCGAAACCGTTAGCAATCTGATGGAAAAGATGTGGAAGGTCTTCTTCGTCGTTTGAGCAAGTTATTGCAATGCACTGCTAGGCCGCACTAGATCTCGGGGCAGGTGTTGAGCAGCAATTCAGTTGTCTCATCGTCCAGAACTTTCAGGCCGTGCAGTCCATGAGGAGGTCGATGGATTGGACATTGGAGGACAACATGATCGACGGTTGGTTCTTGTGCGCCACACTCACAGGCCGCAGAGGAGGCCACCTCATATACCCCATTTGTGCAAGAAGGAGCGGAAACCTCCGACCCGGTGCGTAGGCAATTACGCCGGACCCACGCTGTTCTCGGAAGAGTCATTCCGGGAGGGTGCGTGTCGATGTCGGGGATGAAAGTGCGAAATCTCGTAGGTTCTCCGCCCACTCCGCATTCCATTTGTGATCCACCCAGAGCGCCGTACGTATGCTGTTGTTGTCAGATGAACCAATAAGTTATTGTGTGCAGGGTACAAACGGGTGTCTCGATTAGAGACGCCGTTCATTCGCACCTTTTGGACAGGTGAACGCTGAGCTGAGCAGGTGTCTAAGGTCCATGGCACGGCGTGCTAGAGATAGTGTAGCTCCTTTGCGACGAAGCTCAGCAGGTTGGATGCCTGCGAGAATAGGAAGGTTGTCAGCTGGTGTAGGATGCAGGCATCCAGTCACGATCCGCACGGCTTCGTTCATGGCAAGGTCAATGAGGCGGGTATGAGCACTACGGTACCAGAAGGAGCGCAGTACTCTGCTTTTGAATGGACCAGGGCAAGAGCCGCTATTCGCAGGGTTCTTGCTCCAGCAGCCCAGCCAGAGCCAGCAAGCCGCGTCATGAGTGCGACGCATGATGTCAGCTTTTTGCGAAGTGACTCGAGGTGTCGACGATACGTGACGACCTGTCCAAATTTACTCGGAGGTATTTAGGTTCGGAGCAGATAAACAGAGTTTCTCTGCTGTGGTTGACGTTTATATCACGTTTAGCTACCTTTTTCTTGAGGTGGAAGATTGTCGACACCGTTTTTGTAGTCCTGAGCTTCAGCTTCCAGGTCTGGAGGTATTCACCTACAGTTGCCACGTCCTCGCTAATCACCCCTTTCACTGCATGTCAGTCTCCATCAGCATGCATGGTTGCTAGGTCGTCGGCATACGCATACGTGCAGGAGACGGTAGTTGGCAGGTCAGAGATGTAGATGTTGAAGAGAAGGGGTGCCAGGACGGATCCCTGTGGGGCGCCGTTCTTGAGGCGTCGAAACCTGTTCGGTTTGCAGTTCCCGGTAGCAAGGGTGAAGCTGTGATTGCCAACTATCCCCATGATCATGCAGCCCATATGTCTGTCAGGTAGCAATAGCAGCAGCTTGTAGGTGAGGCTGTGATGCCATACAGCGTCGTAGGCTGCTGTGAGATCGACAAACACAGCTCCGTCCACCTTATTAGCCGCAACGCTATTCTCGGTGTCCTGTGTCAGCAGGTTGACTGATCTACTGTACGGTCGCCCTCCGGTGTCGAAAGCCCGCCTGCTCCTGTTGGAACAAAGGGTAGATTCTTGGCTCGATATGAGCGTAGATATGTCTCTTGATGATCTTGAAGGGGACACAGAGAAGAGATATAGGGCGATAGCCCTTTGGATCCGCTAGTGGCTTTTCTGGCTTTGGGATCTCAACTATTAGTGCTCTTTTCCATATTTTTTGAATTTTCAGTTGGTGCAAGCACGAAGTGAGGAAATCAAAAAATAAGGTTAGAGAGCCGAAACGGGGTGGAATATAAACCCCGGGAAGATAGCATCCAGTTCAGGAGACTTTCCTGGTGTCAAGCGCCTGAGGGCGGCAGCAAGCTTCTCTGGCTTGATGATGACTTTGCTAAACCCGTGGTTTACTTACCGAATGTTGTGAAGGTGGATGTTATATATGGACAAAGACGTTACAACGTTCTAACAAAATATTTGCAAGAACAAAGCTTTGGTTTCGCTAGGTGACATTTAAGCAACAATGACAGGAGAATAAAGCAATTTCCAAGCGAGATTGAGCAGATGTTCCGTTTGTTCTTGTATTAGGATGGATACGTCATTGATTTGCATTTTGTGCAAACTATACCTGCAGCCGCGTGCCTCGTTGGTTGGAAACGTTCATAAAAAATATGTGCTGTTATTTTAGTCGGAGGAGCAAGAAACAGCAAACCTTTTTCCATTTGGAAGAAGCTTGTGGCCAGGAGAAAAAAAATGATAAAGTTGGTTCAAACACGTTGGTTATCACGTAGCAATATGGTTAAAAGAATTTTAAAACACTGACTCCCACTGGCACAGACTTTTTGAAGAACTCTGAAACTTGTACGGTGGTTGAAGCATTGTCTATTTGCAAGACAATGTTAAACCCATGAACAAAGTACATCCTTTTATTTTTTATGTTTATTTTGCAAATATTGCAAAGTTCAACACAGAATACCACTCAGAAAGAAAAATTCAGTCTGCATCAAGTCTATATGTCAATATCAGATGAATAGTGTAGCATTTGTATGGTCGATAGTTAGGGTTTTTGCTCTGCTACATTTCGTAGACCAGAAAGTTTGAAACGGTGGTCGTTTGGAAAGGATGAAAACGATTGTTTTGGAAATAATCGGCTTGAACCTATACAGTACAATAGTTTTTTGATAAGCCCACGGTTTAATAGGCTTACTAAGCCCACCCGCTTAATAAACCTATAATTTTCCTGTCAGGAATTACTCCATAAATACCTGAAATTAGAAACAACTTTATACATGGCACTGGCTTTCGATTTTGTTTTCAAGAGTTATTATGACGTGAGAAAATGTTTACAAGCCGTCTGAAGTACCGCGAGTCTTTGGTTAATTTGTATGTTTCATTGCGAATTGTTTCGCAATACTAAAGAACTTTCCACAATCCCACTGCTTTTTAAACCAAAACTGGTGTAGATGTTGCTTAAAATCAGGAAAAGATTATTGAACAGTTAGCGGATGCCAGTAACACTTAGTTATTTGCTGTGACTTGTGTAGTAATCCAATGATGAACCTCATTTGAGAAGCATGATGCAAAAATATTTCACATTGGTGAGATACTGAATTTCATTGTGCGAATGTTTGAAGGTTTGTTCAAGATTCAAGTTGTTCATCAGTATTGTTCAAAGTGTCCGTGAATGAATTTCAAAACTTTTAAATATATTTTTCAACAATAAAGTTGTTGCATGGCATGTTCAGGAGATCGTTCAAACGTTGATTTCGCAACAGTTTAGAAAGTTTGACTCTTCCTTTAATTTTTGCTGAAAAAATGCACCCTGCAGCACCATTCCCTCCTCTGACGATGAATGCATGAAATCCAACATGAGTTTTATTCTTGATTGAAGCAAACACCCCTGTATTTTGTGATGCAAGCCCTTTGCGTAGTCTGTAGTGATTTTTTTAGTATTAACACAATGAGTCTGTCAAGATTTTTGTCTGAAGAAGGTTGGTGCTACGTGAATTGTGCAGAGGCATTATGAACTTCATTTTGTTAAGTTTCGTTGCCAAGCTTCAGCTTATTGCAGCTGTTTCAAGTTGGAAATGCTTTCAGTTTCTGTGATATCAGCATTGCTTAAAATTTTTCACGGTGCGTCAGAATGTTTGGTTGACGTAGATGGATTGCGACAAATACCAAACAATTGCAAACTGGAGGTTGAATTCAGTTAGAGATTTCCGATGACGACGTTGCTATTCTTTGCTTGCTGCGGAGTGTAAAATCTACACTGAACTCAACACTAAGATCAACTGAATAATGTTGGATAACATAAGTGAACGCTTTAACACCTATTTAAAGTAGTAAAACGTAATAAGCTTTGATAAAACCTTTCACATCTTGCGGAAACGTTAAAGGTAAATGAACATTCACATGCTGTACCTTTAAAAATTCATCTCAATACTATTTAACAAGCAGTAGTTCAGCATTGAACAAAATGAAAATGATAAGAATATGCTTCAAGCACAATATTTAATCATTCGCACATTGCTTACACGACTTTAAAACCCTATGTAATTTAAAAAAAATATCAACAATTGTATGAAAAACGCTCACTCAATTTTGATGTACTTGGTCCGCAACTGCACCGAAACATCTGATTCGAATGATGAAACATCGTCTGTAAGTTGGTCATGTCCATGTGCCTGCGCGACAACATTTTGGGTGATGTTATTATATATACATACAACTTCATCTGAAGATTTATTTGTATGGCATGATTTTCATCAATGCAAGCTAGATGGTCCACAATATTTTTCAAACTCCTATTTTCTGCTGTTGCACAACATTCTAATACGTAAATTAATTTGTTAAATAAGAAATATCTGCAGAAAGTAGGAAAAATAATAACCATTGAAATACAAGGTAGTGAAAGAAGATATTGAGTAATTCTGCGGCATAAAATTTGGGAAGCATTTGACAAAATTTGATCACGCCATTTTTATGTCAACGGTATACATTAACTACACACTTTTTTCCATACAGTCTGCCAAAGTGCCGGGCCCCTAAGATATGACTATGTGGATAAAAACATTTGCATATCCGAAAGTTACGAAACAGTGATTTTACAATTGTTCTCATCGACTTGTTCCATGGTTATCGCAATTATCATGTGATTTCAGCGCTATGTCATGAGTTTTAATCGAGCTTAAGCTTATTCAACACGTGCAGAAGTGTTGTAATAAACGCTTTATTGCAAGACGCTGGGTCCAGTAAGTACTACATCAAGAAATGATTTTTCAAAATCAAGCAAAGTGGACAAAAAGGAAAAAATTTTTTTAAAGACTACATGTTGTGCTTGTCGCGGCGGAGGGGCTTGCGTACCTCTGTGACCCCTAGAGCTATGCTGGCGGGAGCTCAAGCTCCCAGCAGGGCCACCCATGCCAGACAGGTCAAAGGATAGAGGTCTGACTAAAGTAGTCACAGGTAGGCAGGTTCGCCAGCCTGTCTTCTATGCCAGCTCGGCAGCAGGGGTTGGCAGTCTCAATCCGGGCGCCCGCCAAACTGTTCTTTGGCTTCCGGCCGGCTGAGGCAGATTTCAGTTGCTTCTGTGCTGAAATCACTAGGCATACGAATGTGTCACTGCGGGGCAGCCTGCCCCACATCCCAGCTGTCACACTCTGGCATTCCGCCGGATATGGTGTTTGTAAACCTAGAGGAGGCCATTTGTCCTGGGAAAGCATCTGTCCTCACCACAATTTGCCCCGGCGCTCGGCGTCATCCATTACAAATATGAATAACAAAAGAAACCTGTTTAAGCCACTGGCAGATAGGGGACCACTTATTGTGGCCGCTGCTGCCCGGCTCGTTTCGCGTGTGAAGCAGGCGCGGCCGGGTCGTCAGCCTGCAACTGCCTCAGTGGCACTTGGTTGTTGGAACGTCCGTTCCCTTGGACCTCAGACAGAGGCCATGCTATCCTCCCTTTAATTGACCTGGAACTGGACCGCCTCGGCATCCAGTTAGCTTCACTTAGCGAAACGGACTTTACAGTGGAATACGGGAAGCCATTGGCCCAATTCCGAAGAACGTGTCCCCTTTACTTGCAGCTGACGGAGCACTCCTGTTTGACACTCCTAGAGATCACTGTATCTCCATCTATTCCCAACCAGTTCATGTCAGCTGTTCGGCATTATCCAGCCTGCAACAGCTACCTGTCCTTCAAGAACTGAACAACCCTTTCGCCATGGAAGATGTGAAACTTGCAATCAGAGGTCTAAAGAACAAGAAATCTGTTGGGCAAGATAGCATCCCCCAAAAAATGGTGGCAAACCTCTGCTAACGGTGCTTTTCCGCATATTCACGAAATGCTAAAATAGACGATGTCTTCCGGACGATTTCAGAGACACCAACATCATTACTCTCTATAAGAACACGGGCGATAGTAGGGATTGCAACAACTATCGTGGCATCTCGCATTTGTGTATTGCCGGGAAGGTTTTTGCTCATCTCCTCTTGCCCAGAGTCCGTCAGATAGCTGACAGATTTCTCCCTGAGAGTCAATGTGGCTTTCGCCCCTCTAGAAGTACATCAGACATGGTATTTCACTGAGACAGCTTCAAGAAAAAAGCGTTGAGCAAGCACGCCCGCTGTATGTGGTTTATAAAGACTTGACTAAAGCCTTCGATACGGAGAGCTTGTATAACATATTCAAAACTGTTGGGCTGCCCTGAAACGCTACTTTCCATCCTTGTAGCGTTCCACGAGAACATGAAGGCAAGAGTCCAGTTTGATAGCTCCATGTCTAAAACTTT
>JGI24159J19872_10011731_pt1 | contig 11468 bp, 9 predicted proteins | sample Ectturendosymbi4_FD_19872 | JGI IMG/M metagenome (IMG submission 19872) | reverse complement strand
GGCGTGAACGACTACACATGCGTTTGCCCTGCCGGGTGGGAGGGAAAACACTGCGAGAGAGGTTGGTTGGTTTGTCAGCCCGAAGTGTTATGCCAATAGTTACTTACTTGTAGGGTGAAAGCAATTACTTTGTCACAGGCAGAACTTGATGCAGCTCAATATTTTGCCGTCCTAAGCGATTGCCACTGTTCTTAACAGAGTAACAGATTTTATCAAGCGACAACCATTTTTTCATCTCTAGTTTTCAAAATATACTGCCTCAGTATTAAAAAGCAAGAGGCTAAATGTTTTCGTTAATGTTGATGGGCTCACCGTCACAAAACGTCAGCGCTAAGATTTATGCCGTTTTTTTTTTCAGCATGTTTCTTTTCATTTTTGCAGACATTAATGATTGCTTGCCTGACCCTTGCCACGGGAGGGGCAGGTGTGTTGACCTCACCGATGACTTCATCTGCGAATGCAGTGGAGCGTGGAAAGGCAAGACCTGCAATTCGAGTGAGTGTTACGAGCATTTTATTGATTGCCAAACGATCACGTGAACAGCGTCTGAAATGTCGTCCTCGTTACGCCGCAATGTTAACGATGGTGAAGCTAAACTTTCGGTTTTCTCTTACTGACGAGCGCTTCGTTATCGATTCGAAATTAGATAGGTCTGTTAAAAGTTATTTGAGCGCGCCTAAAACACTTTTTGTTTGATGTAATAAACCAAGTGATTCTTTTTATCGGCGCGCGAACCTTCATTGCCTATTTGAGAAGCTGGAATGCTGTAGCACGTTGCGTCACAGTAAATCTCATTTGGCGCAAAACCCCCCATTCATAGTGAAACCAGAGACCGGAGGCGGTCTTTTAAAGAATCCAGTGCTTTGTGACGCCACAATGCCCGAATCCTCCCTGCCCATATACAGCACCAGCTATCCGGTCCATTAGTCACCGAGATTTGGCACGGATAGCGTGGTGGTGGGAAATGTTGTTTAATCCGATACTTTGAGCGTCGGTTTTCGCCCCGTAGTGTTTCGTTGGACCGGCTTTCGCTTTAAAAGCGTCACTTGATCTTCAATCTTGCATCGTATCGAACGTAACAACAAGCAGCTGAGTTGAAGCTTGCTCCCGTTTATTTGATCGGCCTGGAGTCTTATCTGATTTGCTGTCAGCCTCGCTTGTCCTTCATTAATTGGCGCACGCCCCATGTTATTTCTGTCCACGTCATTCCATTCGGCGCTGACGTCACGTTCGCCCGAAACGGGTCCCATGCAACCCTACACCCCTCAGCACGTGGAAGACGCGCGGGGGTTGTTTCATGTTCGAACCGCGCGATATTTTACCCGGCGAGGTTTTCTTTTCGCTTTCTCAGTTGGAATGAGTTTTGCGTCACGATTGTTCTGGTGATGAGAAAAAGAAAAATAGCGCGTCTGATGTTTGAAAATAATTAAAACGCTGTAAGAAGGTGGATAAAAAAAGGGAAATATAACACCAAACGCGAAACGGTAACACACCAAACACGAAACGATTTACGTTTTCCGTTTGAAGGCTTCCACCAAAGCCTCCTTGCTTGCACCCACTGTAAGAGCGAGGTAGCCCAGCGGAGTAAGGCGGCCGGGAATTTCGTCAGTAATCCGTCCATCCATCAAACTCTGGATAGTAGCGGGCGGCATGTTCAGGCATGTTCAGGCATGCCATGCCACGCACCACAATCCCACGGTATCGTATGGCTGCACAAACCAGATACAAAGGCATCGAAATCCCGACGGGAATACTGGGCCGCTGTTGTGCGCGGCTGCCGGCGAGAATATCGCCACCAGGTGTTCATTTCGCTCGATCGACGTGCGATGGGGCGATTTCGCGACCGCTGGTCGCCCAACTGCGCAAAACACACGACGAGAACCTTAAATTCGACAAGTGGTTTCGTTGTTCTCTGCTGCAGTATTACTTCGTCTATCTCGATTCCGGCGCCATTATGCGACACGCTTTCTTGTTTCGCTGTCAGCAAAAGACCGGATCCGAACTTCGTAAAGCCTGTTGTGAAACGGAATTGCCGGCCAATTGAAATGGGTGCGATTTACAAAGACCTGTTGGTTTTATTCTTGCTTCGTCATGGCGAAACGAACCGACCCAACAACTTGAAATCGTTCGTTGTGGACCACAGCTTTGTGTACCGTGTGTGAAGTTCTCTATGTGTTCAGCATTTTCATAACGACTCGAGTGCAGCTTAGCGACGCGTCAGCCGGCCAGAAGTTGCGGCTCTGGTTTCGCGACTTTGTTCCAGCGGTTGGTGAATGCAGTTCGCCGTGAAGCCCCCCCCCAGGTAATTACGTTCCCACCGTCGGCCCCACTGGTTTTCCTCGGAATCGTCGACGTCTTTTTCGCCCGAAACGCAAACACAGGCGAAACTCGTGTAACTGAACACGCAACCTGAAGTGCACTGGCAAGTTTGCATGCTCGTCAACCCTCCCACCCTTGCTCTCCTCTCGGGCGTTGGTCTCTTTGCGTTCCCTGCTGTCCCTTGCAGGTCTAACACTGGCAGCAAAACGGATGCGTGCGGTGCCATCACTGGATGCGCCTGATGATCATCCCTGTTTAAAACCGTTGCTCACACGAATAGAGACGTGATGTGCTGTTGACCTTTCACCTTTCTTTTGAAATCCTTCCGCCTGTCGACCTTTGTTCCGGCGCACCGGAGCGTGTCTTGTCGTGCTGATGACGTCACGGTGGTGGTCTGGGACACTCGGACGCCGTGTCCCTTGTTTCTGGTGCCATACCTACGTGGTTGCAGTCTTCGCTACTTCCGGGCACCTTTTGTGACCTGGAAGGCTTTTGGCATCGAAAGGGCCGCCGAGGCACTGTCGCCCGTAGACACCCGACCCGGTCTTCCACCTGTCTCCTTGTGGCCTGCTGGCCCCGATCACGGCCGCCAGCGTGTTCCCTTGCCGCCGCAGACCACCAAGATGTCTGGCCATCGTTGTCCGGAATGCTTTTCGCGTGACGGACTCCTGTGTATCCGTCACTCAATCCGCCCATTGTTCTCACGATCAGCAGCGCTTTGAAGTGTCGCGCTGCAATACGCGCCGCGTCCTCCTCCCTCCCGTCGACCTCCGATGCCATCGCGCGCTCGTAATTAAGCGCTTAGCGTCGCGAAAAACGTTTCTCACGATTCTGCGTCGCCGATGCGCGCTGGTTGGTTAGATTCGGTCACGTGATCTTGATCGGCTGCTGCCTGCCACCGACAGTTGCCCGACCGCCGCGATTAACCTCCGCTTACGGCCGATAATGCGCCCAGCAGTTCACAAGGGCGAGTCACAAACGACGAAGCGCTGCCTGGCTGATGATAATGGTAGCGATAATATAACCGGTGTTGTGTCAAGGCAGGCGAAGCCTTAAATCATCGCCGCCCCCTCAGCCTCCTGCCCGCCCCACCACTCCCTCGTTAACTTCATGCAACTTGATTTGCAGAGAGGCACCCTTGCGACGAAAACACATGCGCCAACGGCGGCGAGTGTCGCGCCGTCGGCGGATCCTACACCTGCGCGTGCAAACCCGGTTGGAGCGGAAGATCGTGCTCGATACGTAAGTGGCTGTGGTGACGTCAGTCTGAATTTATCGCAGTAGCTTTTCGAGTAGTTGTCGGTACTTTCTTGAGTGGTGTGTCGGTACTTGACGATTTCTTAAAATAAGGCAAAGAAATCCGATATTTGGAAACCCTGCGAAGCAAGTTTTCGAGTAAATCTGTATCTGCGCTGCTGTTGTTCGCGAGAGCTCGCGTCGCAAATATCGTGTGACGTCATAACAGGCTGTTTCGGCCGGCGATCGAGAATCAACGATGCTCGCCGCGTTTTTAATCAGAAATGACGAAAACCGACGCGCAACGCGATCGTAGCCCGAAACATAATTTCGTGTTACCATCATGAGGTCAACGAGCATAAGCTGCTTGCTGGTCGCCGTCCAGAGAAACTAATAACCACGTCTCGCTGGCTTATAAATGATGTAGTCGCAGTCCTTAAAGCTGCCATTGTTCTCACGGCCATTTTGATCGAAGACTTAATTGTCCCCTGTCGCGTGCGATGGCAATTTATTGCGATTTGCTTCTTATATCGCCGCGCGCTCGAATCCAAGCACTTGGTAAGGAATGCGACGCATCGGCGATTCGCGAACTGACCGGGTTAGCGATGTGTTTTGCTCGCGCGTCATGATGTCATTTCGTTCTCAGACCCGTGTAACTGATGGTTGACGGATGGAAACTAAGCGCTGACCGTCGATCAAACGCGCTCGGGTTGTGGGATAATTCTCGAAAGCATTCCTGACGTGATATTGCGTATTCAAATCCCTTCTCATGTGGGTTGGTTCGGAACGACAGACGACCATATAAGGTCGCGGAGTCGATGTCACCGCATCTTTAACTTAGAAGGTCACTGTCGTCTTATTTCTCGCTAACTATGAAATAACATCGTCGCGAAATTCCAGAACACGATCACCATGACGCTTCAATACGCCGCACGCACCTTCTTAAAGCGATAAAAAATGAAGTTTTCCGTGTACGGTCTCTTGTCGCTGACTTCTTTATAGACGTCGTCATTTTATCTCCGCAGGCGAGGAGTCTGTTTGCTCGAGCAAGCCCTGCTTGCACGGGGGTACTTGCGTCGGTGAGGGGGACTCTTTCTCCTGCTACTGCAGAGAAGGCTTCGACGGCGACCGCTGCGAATACGGTGAGCGTTTGTTGATCTTCAAATTGTAACTTGTCACGCCGCGGAAAATCGCAGCTTGTGACGTAACAAAGCTCAGACCGATCTCTTCCGCTCGCCGCAGGTGCGACGCCGGGACAAGCTCTCCTGTGGCGAACTTGGCCGCGCTTTTGCGGCACGGCGTCCTCCGCAATTAAAGTCCGTTTAATTTTTTTTCTTCCACATAAAAGAAGCAATGATCTCTCGTTTAACTGGGATCAAAGTGACACGATCGAGAATCTTAACTTTCAATTAACCGGTTATTTTCGTCTGATTTTAATTTCGCTTCTCTGTTTTTCGCCGGCGCTGCTGTTGAGTCACGCTCCCGAAAATAAGTGACTCGAGCAGTTTGCCTCAACTTGCTATCCAACTATGTTGATGGAGTGTCATGAAATATGCATAAGTTTTGTCAGATGCTCGAGCGTGGATATATATTTTTTACCACTTTTGTTGATGAAGTTGATGTAACGCGGTCGCATTTAGACTTGCCTGGTTAGCGTTTTGTGCCACAAGTTCTGCCTCCTGCCGTAGGTTCGAGAACATTGTCCAGCAGTGCCTTACGCACTACCACCAGTTTCATTTTATCTTGACTGGTAATTGGTTATTTCTGCGACGTTGAATTTACGGTCGCTATGAATTATGCAAGTCGTGAACTACATAATTTTGTAGATAAAGCATCTTTTGCGTCTCGTCGTTGAACGCCAGGTCGTCTCCATTGTGACGTGTTGTTATTCTGATCCTCCTCATTTGCAAAAAGCTTCGATAACGTATTCTTGAATGCGTTTTTGGCAAACACCCTTTGAACGTAGAACTAAAACTGGAATTTCGTCATCTGCTTCTTCGTGCGCTGATGGGCTTTATGACGCAACAGGGGCTTGTATTTTCGGTCAATACCTGCTCTCGCTTCGAGAACATTCGATCCCGATGCAGTAGCTTCAGGAATGTTTCAAAACAACAGCGTCATTAACGCAACCGTGTCGACCATTAGCGATCGCGAAAAGGAATGCTTCTTTGCACTGTGACGTTGAAACGAGAACAGTGTCTCTGTTCTTCTTTTGCGGGCTGGCAAAGGGAACTTGGAACGACTTAACGTTACCAACGTTTGTAACGCGATACACCGTATTAGGTCATGCGTGACGAGCAAGGGCGCGTAACGGTCTGGTGATGAAGAGCAGACTCTGGTTGTCTTGTGAGCGGGAAAGGGCTGTGTTGCCTCAGTACACCATCCATGCACCCTTCAATTGTTGGGTCGCCATGTATCTCTTGTTTAGCATCGATAACTTTCGCCTGCGTGAATTCCGGTTTTCAGGAAAGCCAAGTACCTGTCATTCCGCTGCGTTTTCGCGTTGGACGCATGTTTCCTTCTGACTTGGAAGTCGATGCAGTTGTTGAACCTAAAATAGAGCGCCACAGTTTATTCCACCAAGATTGAATCAATGAAATGGCTCCCGCGCGGTCGACCTCGTGGAAAAAATTGCGCTTCTGCGGTTACGGGTCCATAAAAAACCGGAACCTGAAGACATCAGCTCTAAATGTGGCCTCCAGTTATTCACGGTTCCAAGTCATCAGACCGCTCTGTTTCCACAGATATTTTGTGTTTCTCCAAACCGTGCTGGTCTTGTTACATGAGCATGCCGGGGTCGACGTAGCAGCAGAGTAATGTCGTCGCGTGTTGCTCATAAAGTGCTTTCATGATGCCGCTAAAGGGCTTAGTCACGAAACCGGAGCCAGGGTCCAATGCGGTTGGTGCTAGGCGCCGCCAGTTCAAGGTCTGCCACGGGGCTTCTGTGACGTAATTTGAACCTTTGGTGCGCGATTGCCTTAAAAAGACGATAAGTCATTTTTGAAAAGTCACTTCTGACGTTGTCGCAATTCGCCCAGTTTCTGAAACGCAACTTTCTGAGCTTTTTCCTTTTTCGAACCCGATCCGAAAATACGTTTCTGTGGAACTGGGTGAGAAAGTCATCTGGTGCTTTGACTTCACATGTCGCGTGGTGACGTAGTGACAAATGTGACGGAAGTGAAACAACAGGGTTAAATTAACTTCGCTCGCCTGATGCGCTTTTGCAACCCGGCGATAAGTTGTCAAAGCTTCTGCTGCATCTGCTTTCCCCCCAGGCGTCTCGCCCTGCCGCGTACGTCCCCCCCACAGTGTAACGTGAAGTGGCACGGGTCGTAATGTGAAGAGTGCGCGGCATGCGACACTGAATGTGATTGAACAAATCGAAGGGACGCTGTCACGCTTCATTTGCGTACAGGTCACGTGGACACTTTGCGTTTAAGTCGAGCAGAACGGCTTCGCACTGAGTCATTTTTTAGCGCAACTTTAGCCAACCTTGGCAATGTCTGCGCCTTTTGCTTTTTCTTAAAGTCGGGCATTTGCGATATTTGCACTAATCTGCCCCTTTTTCATCACCACTTGACTGGCAGAGGGGCATGCACTGATCTTTGCCCCCCGACTGCAAAACCCTTTCGTACCAGTGTTATTAGCGCTCGTCCAGGTGCGACCCGCCGTCCCTGGCCGAGATGTTTGTTTGTTTCGTTCACGGCTGCATTCCTCCGCTTCCCCTTGCCCTGTTGCGAACCTCGGCGAAACCGGTTCTGCAACAATGGCCACTGCACGGCGTGACGTATCATGTATCGGACCGAAGCTTAATTCTGTTCAGGATTTATGCACCTTTCATTTCCGCTCGAGTAACGTTTTTAATTTATTTATTGCTTTGTTTGTTTCAGATGAGGACAACTGCAATCCGATGCCATGGTACGTACATGTGGTTGGTTCATATTGATACAGGCTAGGAATGTTGCGTTTCAGGCTTACTGTTTTAATTGCGTCTTTGTGATGTTATTGACATTCTGTGAGGGAGTGGCGATCGTTGCTCCCTTCGTAATTTGTTCTGCAATTGTTTGTAAGAAATATTGAAATTTGTCAATTGCGCCAAAAGATATCGGCTGCAAAATATGAAAGAGACTGACGTCACAATATTTTTGCTGACGTCAAATGTTGTTCTTCTGTTTCATTCACAGCTACAACAAAGGAACCTGCATTGACCGCATCAACCATTACGAGTGCCAGTGTCTGCCTGGCTTCGCTGGCCCTGACTGCCGCATAAGTAAGTGATCTTATGCTTTTTATAAAGTATCGAATCTCGGCTTGAATATAAAACAGCGCTGAAGGTTGTGAAAGCACAGTTTTCAGTAAACATTATCCAACCTGCAATGACATTTTTTTCGTATAGTAAGTTTTTATGTAACAAGCTTCAAAGGGTTGAGCTTCAGTGATATTCCACAGCGGCTTGCAATCAGTTCACGGTGTTCGCATTCCGCAAAACGACTTTTCCCACTGCCGGCGATAAAAGCTTTTGTTGTTTGCCGATGCTGCCGAATAGCAACCAGCGCCTTGCATGGCTTTTTTCAACGACACAGCGGTTTTCGATCATTTTCTTGCCTTTCTGCTCCAGACATCAACGAATGCTTATCGTCGCCGTGCGCCTTCCCTAGCAAGTGCGTTGACGGCGTGAACGACTACCAGTGCGTCAACTGCCCGCCGGGACTGAGCGGCAAGAATTGCGACAAGATCGGTAAGTTGAACCACCTGCCTTCGCTGGTTGCTGATTGATGGGTCTCCTTCGCCGCTGTCACCTGAGCCTTTCTGCGCGCAAACACCGTGCTAAAGTGAAGCGGGCGGTGCGCTTTTTAAAAAGTCGGAGTTCACTTCAGCAAAGTTGCTTTTCCCAACGCGCCTTTTCAAAATTCTGCTGTTCTTTTTTGTCCAGTGTCGCTACCCGAGGGCGCTTGCCTGTCGCACGGCAACTTCTACCCGGACAAGACTCGATGGAAGGAAGAGTGCAACTCGTGCGAGTGCGACAAGGGAGTAACGCGCTGCACGAAGGTGAGTGTCACACCCGATACGTCCTTTGCCAAAGTCGCTAACAAATTTCGTGGGTTAGACGCGAGGTTATTGCTTAAAAGTTAGATACGAACTGTTAAAGTAAACCTTCCTTGCATTATATGTTTTCGAACAGTCCTGTCAAATGTCTACCTAACGTACATGACTTGCCTGCAAGGGCATGTCTCTGCCACTGGCTCTTGGCCAAATCGAACCACTGATGCAATTGCTTATTGTCATGATCGCAATGACGCGCAAGTATATCAAGATGATGTAACAATGCTTGTTTTCTTTTAAATAAAAAAGGCTTGAAAGTTCTCCACGCTGCATCGTGACCAGTGGCAGCTTACCGGGTGATTGCTCACCAATCCAGATGTTTCCAAAGATAAATGGTTGGCGACCTTCTTCACCGGATTTATTGTATTTCCGGCAGGTCTGGTGTGGCCCCCAGGTCTGTGCCTCACCCCAGATGAGCAACGATTGTCCAACCGGCGAAACATGTCACCTGCTGGGCCAAGACGAGTGCTTTGTGTCCCGATGCTCGACCCTGGGTCTTTGCCGTCCACCCAGTGGCGACTACGGCCTGCCCGAACCAGTGGAGTCTTGCTCCCCTAACAGACCCCTCGTGCAGAGCGAAAACTGCGCCCGCTTGACGTACAAGTTCGATATGGAGAAGCTGGCGCCGGTGAGTGAACGCGAGGGGGTGATTTTAAGTTACGCGTGTCTGACCTTTGACCCGGTCTAAGAATTTGGGTTGAACGTCGAGATATGACGTCAACTTGTCTTCTGCATTGTGACGTGATCGGCTGTGCGCATTTCATTCACTGTTTACGTTTTGCAGGATATACGCGCGAACGACGTGTGCGCAGCGATACGGTCCCTGCCGCTTTTATGGGATTACGCGCGACGTTACCCCCTCATCATACGGTGCGAGGTCGCCGTGGACGATCCAGAATCTGTCAAAGTGACCATTGTAAGTGGCGGTGTGCGAAACTGTCTCTGGGTTTTGTTAAATAGCTGTTTTTTCATGAAAGCAACCTTGTTTATGATAGAAGAAGGGGAGGGGGTTTGGTGCGAACATGGTAACCATAGCGACTGTTCTTCATTTGTGTTTAAAATTCAACCGATTATTGCGAAGCATTCATCCGTAACTGGTCTTTTCAGAAAAAGATCACAAAAAAAACGGTCCGCATTGTGTCAACGAGTGTTTGGCAGAAAACGTGTAAAATATTTCTCACATTGCATTATTTGTCAACACTGGCGGCAAATGCTCCTCTTCTAAAAAGTTCCATAAATTTAACACAAATTGTCAATATTTGATTGCTTGGCGAACTTAATCGAGGCAGCCGTGGTGTTTGTTTCTGTTTCGAACAGTGAGTGAAAATTCTTATTGCTTGTGGTCACAGGCCTCGAACACAACTGATCCAGACGCGAAAGAGGCCGGGCTGGCGGCCAGAAAGTTGTCCGACTTCCGTCCGGACCCGAGGGACCACCCTCTGCTTGGGGCAATCTGCGACACCACTGTCGAGACCGTTGAAAAGACCCCCCCAAGTAAAGACACCGAACCTATAAGTAAGTTCTAATATTGTCCGTTCAGCTTTTGAGCCGCGGCCTCTGCTTCAGCAGTGGCGTTTTGTCATGTTCTCATTTGTTGTTGTTCAAATATTTAATAATTAAACGCCACACGAGTGACGCAAGCGAATCAATCGAAATTTCTTTCACCGGAAAGCTTGTTTCGCGTGTTTAAACACATCTTCGGTCCTGCAAAAGACCGTCTTGTTAGCGAAATGTTGACACTGAAATTAGTATATATATTTTCATATTCATTAAATAACAAACAAACAAATTCATTCGTTCATATTTCTTCCGCACCAATGCTCTTCACGCATGGCTGCAGGTTTATGCGCTGGACACCAAACCGTCATCTACAAACTTCGCGTTGCCTTAAATTTCATCGATGATTTCTTTTTTAGCTGTTGGCAAAATTTTCAATTTCGTTTGAGCGTCTGATGACAAAAACTGACATTTCCGACATCAACACAAAATAACGCCGGGCGCGTTTGATGTTGCCTGGTAACCACATGGCGCGTCGCGTCACTGGCGAAGAGCGGATGGGGGGACACCTGCACGTCTCGGTTTGGATTGAACTGATGTGTTAATACGGAAGTACATCGACATCAGCACTTGGCAGTGAGCGAACTGTCGTCTGCAGATGTCTGCCTCGATTTCTTGGCTTCAAAAAGACAGTTTCACCAAAAACATGCAACTTCTAGTGTCTTTTGTAACTTCTTAGCAGTGTGCAAAACACACATTCGGCCTTGTATAGGTGTTTGAAAGCGTGAACAGGCGTGGTCTTCATATTTGACATGAACAACTTTCTTCAGGCGTTGCTATTTGCGTGAAACGAGTGACTCATATTTGCCCCAAACCATTCATGCACCTCATTAGATGTTATTCAAACCAAGTTCACGGTAACAATGTCGCGACTATCCCCCATTTGCGACCAAATAAAACAAACAAAAACAAAAAAAAGCGCATCGACAAACCAGCTCATGTGGAAAGGGGAGGTACCAGGTGTTAATCCTTGTCTCTTCCTTGATGCACGGGCGTGAGACGTCATAACTGATCGCGCGATTCAGACGCAGATAGCGGAGCGGCTTGCTTAGTTAAGCGACGCTATTATCGCCTTTCACGCGCAACGCCCCGTTCAGCGCGACTTTGATGTTGGCGCTGTGAAAAACGGCCGCGACACTGGCTCGTATTTTGTAAACGCGACCTTCGCCCCCCCCTGTAAGAAGCGGCCCCCGTCATCCCTGCTCATATCTCGCCTCTATTTCTCAGCTTACGTGACGTCACGGCCGCGCTGC
>JGI24159J19872_10011727_pt1 | contig 11471 bp, 6 predicted proteins | sample Ectturendosymbi4_FD_19872 | JGI IMG/M metagenome (IMG submission 19872) | reverse complement strand
ATCTGCCAAGATATCTGCGTTCAACAGCAAGCAGCAACATGCGGCAAAACGCCTACTATCCTAACTTGAAGTGAACCATGGTATTGTTACGCAATAAAGACCAACAGCAGAAGAATCCGCTCCCAAGTTCGGCCACGCCGTGGACCAGACATAAGTGAACTGCAAGCTCCCTCCTGCATGACACCAGTACCGTGAAACTGGCTCTTGTGCAGTGTGAGTGTCTTACTGGCAAATGAACTGTCATTGCAAGAATAAATCAATTAATCGAAATTGAGCAGCTGACTTTACGTTTTCTAGAAAATTTTGTTTCTGGGTCCAATTTCCAGGGGCGGGGCAAATGCCCGTTTTGCCTCCCTCCTGCAGACGCCCATGGCTTCGATGATTATCATCGGATCACAATCAAGAAAGGGGCCAGAGATGGTGGCAGTTTGATTGTGCAAGGAGTAGTCGGCAGCAAGTTGCATTTGCTTCAGCCCTCGAGCGTAAGATGTCTCACAAGCAGCTAAGCAAAGAAACGTTAGTACTTTTTGTTGAAAGGTAACACGAATAAATTGTAGAAGCAGTCTGGAAGGGAAAATATTGCAAGAGCAATACTAGGCATCACTCATTCCCAGTGATGCCACTGATCTCTGTCATTTCAGCATCAAACTTTTCAGGTTTCAACATCAGATTTCAGGTATAAATGTCGAAAAACGATACAAGTCCGTGCCTTGTCTTTTCAAAACTTTCTTTATATAACCTACAGAAAAAGACATGATTTTGTTTAAATCTAGAAACTAGATCATATAGATTTAACTGCAAGTTGCAATTCCACTGATGGTGCGGTAGCAGGAGTAACCGAAATATCTGCAAAAATGTCGTTCACATCATTTAGTTTGAGCGTCAATGTCATAACAACTGCAAGTTCTTTTTCCAAACTGTTTGTCGTAAAAAAATTCTTACTATCAATGAATCATTCTACTTCTTCAAACTGATACAGACACTTTGACATTACAAGTTTGGTAATGCAACAAAGAGCATTGTTTGTCTTCAGTTATTAGCTTCTATCTTGCAGAACACATGAGAATTGGAGGCATAAGCGTTAACACCTTTTTCTGCCATTCATTTTTCCTAAGGAATGAAGAGCGTTTAGCACAGTGGCGTAACTGACGAGGGGGGCAAAGGGGCGAACCGCCTGCTGGAAAGCTAAATGTAAAAACTGGGCCCCTACTTACTTTATATTTCGATATTAGTACTCTTTTAGTTTTCAGCAGGTTTTTTTGCGTCTTTCGTAGTGTTTTCCGGTGATTTCGGGTTTCAGTATAGACATCCATATCCGGATTCACTATCACTTCTCCACTTTTTTTCTTCCCCTTCGGTGGCCAGTGGGCCTCGTTCAGCTAAATTTTTGCCCCCTGGCTCAAACCTCTATTTCCGCCACTGGTTGAGGAATACGCTGAAAACGCAGTGGGTTTTCTGGCCAGTATTCCCCGGCAGTGGCCAAAAAGATAAGTGACAAAGCACACCATCCCATTGTGGGTTCTAATTTCAATCTTTTCACGAAAACAGTCTTAGAGCAACTTACAATGCTTTAATCTTACTGATCAAACATCGCAGTCACTCTTCTCAAATTAAAACGCACGCTTGTTTTATTGATAAGTCCAACGGCAAAACTGCGCTTACTTCTGCAACGTTCACTTATAATTCACTGCGTTGCAGATACATTGAAAACTGCAGAAACTATACAACTTCCATGTTCATCTAGATCAGGGATCGGCAACCTTTTGCTAACTGTGCGCCGACTCAAAGGTTTCAAATCATTCAGTGTGCCAACAGCGCACGTATTTTTATACAAGTCAAGGTCAATATACCTTCTGCGTGAGTCATAACAGTATCGATATGTAAAACTTGGACCTTCTGCGTGCCATCAGAAATTTCTTCGCGTGCCAATTGTGACACGCGTGCCGTACGTTGCCGACCCCTGATCTAGATGGTTCAAAGTTCCTGCTTGCTCTATTCACTGCTACTCTAAACACTTTAACAAATGACTAACCAAACTGAGGTGGGTCTCAATTTTGAACATGTTGGACTTATTTCGGCAGATCCTTTCTGCAAACCAACAAGACGTCTTAATTTGGAAATCAATTTCGCAGTACTTTTTCTCACTTTTTCCACAATGAAATTCGGTATTTGGGCCTTCCGCAAAAACGTCAAAGCTTTCTTCTGGGTGTGGTGTTGCGAAAGCTTTGACAAAGTTTTTCTCGACAGTCACGACTGCTCTCACTTCTAGTTTGCACATTTAGGTAGTGAACCAGCTGGTTGCCGTTACAACTGGTTGCCGGAGCATTCCGTATAGAAGTGTGCAAGGGGGCACCACAGGTATAGCATTTCAACTCCCGCAGTTCTGCTAGCTCATCGCAGAACATGGGTAGTACTATGGGCGTCCGCAGAAATTTTTCCAGGGGGAGGCAAACTCGACATTTTGCTCATCCTTTCCATGTTGCTGACGATGCAGTGCAAATGCACGTTCACACAAAGCTTTGCCCTTTCTACACCATAACGAAAATGCCCCCTGCTACGGCAGCAATCGCAAAAATCGCGCTTCGTTGGCGCAGCAATACTTTTTTATCATTCATGGTTCTTTTCACACTGCGCAGCACAAAATTACGAAGCTTACCGCTATCAGCAGTCACTGTCTCGCAGCATGCCAAACATGTCTGCGTTCAACAGTCACATGTGGCAAAACGCCTACGACCGTAACTTGAAGTGAACTTTTGAAGATTTGTTGTCATCATGTTAGTTCAGAACGTTGATCAAATTGTGTTCCTTGATTCGGGTTATTAAATTTTGGCGGTTCTGTCCAATGTAATTTGACCCTCACGTGCATGTTAGTTTCAAATTTTTAAATTCGGGCCCAAAAGAGCCAACCTGGCAACCCTGCACTAGTGTTCAAATGCAACATGCAGTAATACGCCTTCTATCGTAATCGTAACTTGGAGCGAACCTTTGAAAATTTGCTGCCATGACATTGTTACGCAATAAAGACGAACACCAGAAAAATTCGCTCCCAAGTTTGGCCACGCAAAGGAGTCGACACGAGTGAACTGCAAGCTCACAACTGCATGGCACCAGCATAGTGAACCTGGCTGCTGTGCAGTTTGAGTGTCATACCGGAAAACACAGAGGCATTGCAAAAATTTAATCAATTGATCGGAAATGAGCTGCTCACTTGATGTTTTCTAGAAAATTTTGGTGCTTAGTTTCAAATACAGATACGCTATAATGCCAATCAACAGCTCTGAAGACTTGGATGATAGCCTAGTTTCCAACAAAAGCTTGAGCCAAAAAATGACTCGTTGGGTTGGCGCCCAGGACCAGGTGACTTCAGCCACAAAGGCGCGAAAACATGCCTCCATTGTGACGTCACCCACACAGAACCCCAAACCCAAGACGAAAATTTTTTTTTTAAAGTACACTAGAAGACTTGCGGATTCCGTAGATGGATTGAACAGCTCTCTAGCTCCATCGTTTGGCGAGTTGTGGAGTTGCAAACTGAAAGAATTTAAAGGGTTTTGACAGACGAGAACACGTTTGCTATGAACAGTCTGTTGTGAACAGGCGGCCTGTTAGGAATGTGGTCTGTAATGAACGTGGTCTGTTATGAACATGATCTGTTATGAACGTGGTCTGTTAAGAACGTGGTCTGTTATGAACGTGGTCAGTCTTGAACAGGTCTGCCATGGACATGGTCTCTTTCGAAGGGTTTTTATGAGTGCTCTGTTATGAACAGATCTGTCTTGGAAGGGTATCGGCTATCACATTATCCAAGATTGTGGCGAAATTTTCAGAAATAGTTCAAAAATACCATGATGAAAATGCAACAAAAAAGATGAAAATGCGACAAAAAAGATGACCCACAAGTTTGGGCTACATCATTCCCCATCTGATAACTCTAACAAGGAAAAAAAAAAAAGTTAAATCCGAAGGCAATGATAACCTACAAACGACCTAAGACAATTGGGCAAATACTAACAAACTGCAAACACCTTGCTTTAAGCAAGATGAGAGAGCCTGTCAAGGGTGAATCAGGACCTTGCGGCCACTGTGAACTTTGTTGTTGCTATGGGAAACACAACAAATCAATGGTACCTCGTGTTTCACAAATAATGAGCAAAACCAAAACCTTTCAGCTGAACCAAAATTTGACCTGCGCAAACTATTGTATTTACGTAGCGACTTATGTGCTATGTCATGAACAGTATGTCGGAAAAACCAAGAATAAATTTTCCAAGAGATGGTCAGCGCACCGCAGTAATTTGAACAGACCTAATTGCAAAAATGACAAAAACGAGGAAATGGCCACGTTGCGGCACTATGCTTTGTTTCATGGTAACGTAAGTAAACCACCCATGCATGAAGCTTAAATCGTCACTTTTGTTGAACGACAAAACTGTCGCTTCTTGAATATCTGCGAAGATAAATGGTACAACCAGCTTGACGCACAAATTAATATTCACAGCATGATGCTCCCCCACGTGAGATAAAAGTTTTCTTGTTTCGCTTCTGCACTGACGGTTGATGTGTTTTGATTATCGCGGCCGGCGTGCTAGAGTTTGGTTCTCGTCAGTCACAGCGTTCCAAACGCGCTCGCTGAGGTTTGGTTGCCATAGTTACTAACTGCTAGCTGACCTTGCAAGGACTGATGATTGCAGATGTAAGGACTGATGATACATAGTTTCACGTGAAATCGATTTCGTATTAAATTTGTGATTGATTCCTTGTTTATTTCGCAAGTTACTTGAATACAGATATGCGCAAGTTTGAATAAACGCCAAAAGATGAAAGCAGAGCCCAATCGGCTGATTCCTCTAAAGCCTATAGAAAACCTTCTGGAGCTTTTAATTGCAAATCCGAAGATAAATGCCCTTAAGGGTAATATTTCAATACAAAGCTATATTTTGCCTTCTAGAATTTAGGGTGTCATTGCAAATATTTAGGATGACATTTGGCACCCAAAAACGGCTTAATAAAACACAGATACAGTATTATTGGCAGCGCTCTCTTTGTATATATCTGTACTGTAGTCAAGCACACGTAAAAGCTTCAAACATATTCTATCTGAAGTTTTCTGTTTCTGCTAGATCTTACCGCAAATGCGATGGATTGTCTGATTACCGCAGCACTCGCACCTACCGTACCGACCGCACGCACACTTATAACGTCGGCGTTCCAGATTTGCGACAGCAATGCAAAAGAAACTTGGTTAAGATTGTGTTTCATTGTGTTGCTTAACTGCACACTCTCACCAAATTGTACATGAGGAATTGGAAAAAATAAAAATACGTTGTTGAACAATGATTTTCTTACCGCGCTGTTGATGTTTCAATTCGAAAACGTACCTGCAATGAACAATCAACCTAAGCCCACAATCCGAAATGAGATATATGCTGTGGATCAGGCAGCTGAACCCAAAAGAGATGTACATGTGAAACTACAGTTTCTAAGTTTGACATTCCACTAACTGCGCTGGTAGTTGAAAAACATTCTCTGTAATACTAAACGCAACAACTTTAATTCATAATGCAGTGTTATTTTCATATGTATGCATGAGACGCTAATTCAAAACTTAATAATTCTACCGTGATTAAAAACTCAATAATGTTCTGATGTGTATGCTTATTCTAACATAAGGCGTTCAAACTCAAAAACAACTTTTCACTTATGGAGCGGCAAAGCCCTTGAAAATGTTCATTTTACACATTTTTGTGGTGACATGTATATTGGTCAGACTGAATGCAACCTTGTCAGTAGCCTCAATTAAGGGAGATATTCCAAAATTGCAAAGGTACACGCACACACCAACAAGTACACTGAACATGTTGTCAATTTTGATGAACCAGGAAGCTTGGCATCCTCTTACGATATCAACACACTAAGCTTCTCCGATCGCTTCTAGCAAAAGACCTCCCACACTAGTTTCACACCATACTTGATTTTAATGGTTGACTGGGACACTGTGAATTGTCTAGCTGATCCGACACTTAAAACAATAATCGACTGTAATTCTTGTCTGCTTATTTCTGCTCTTGCAAACTCTACTACGAAAAGTTTTTTTTCTCTTTAATCAACGAATTGCTGACGATGAAAACATTTGGTTTGGAAATTTCTTAATGTTTTAATACAAATGTTTAATCTTTGCATACGAGAGGGTGTCTACCCCAAAAGCTTAAAGTCTGCTCTGGACGTCCCCATTAATGAAGGGGGAACGATGGCAGTAATCGGCTGCAGGTCGATGCCTAAAAGTTGCTTCTTGAAAGGTGCTCACGCTAAGAATCGACTATATCTAATATTTCAATAATCTGAAAAACGTTGTCAAAATGAATGTTACCGTAGAGGTTTTGGTTGTGAAAGTGGTCTGCAGCGACAAAATATTAGAGAAGCACTTGATTAGAGGTTAAGCTTACAAGCTTCTCGCTAGCTATTCGAAAGACAAAGAGCAAAAAATTGTTAGTGGGGTGTAGGCCTTTTCAATGTCCCATTTCTTTAACATTAGGTTTGCATGAAACTGTATAATTTTTGCGTCAATGAAACTCGACTCCAATACTGATTCAATTATATCACTGATTGTTGCGTTGTGCTTCTTATATAAGCTTTTAGTTTGACAGGTGCTAAAACTGTTGCTACACTGTGGCATGACCTTCCACACTATGAGCACTTTTCTGGCTATGAGAGCATTGCAGCTGATTTTGCGTTTTCTTGATAATTAACCAGATTCAATTTGAGCTTCAGTAGCTAAACTCTTGAATTTTGTCGCATGACATTTTCCAATAGATCACGTCTTGGAAAGGATTTTATATGGTTTTCTTTATACTGCTATCTTTTTTTTCATTGTAAATCTTGAAAGCTTTTTGTAAAAATAAAAATACGGTTTTTAGCTCACATTAATTCTGAATGTACTCTCCATAACAGCTGGTACAACTCTAGCACGCAAACAGAACGCCAAGCGAGCTATTTGCAAGTGGGCAACTTGGTCTTTAACTTCGTGTCGTAGGCCTGCACATGCCCGAGGGTATGCAATGTTGTTGTTGTTTGTTTAGATAATTTAAGCTTGCGAGAAACAAATGTATTAATCAAACAATCCAAGATCTATTCAGATAAGTTTGAGATTCACGTCGAGAGCATATAAAACCGTGTCGATTTAACCAATGAACAGAGCTGTATCCAGGTATTTTGTTCTGTTCTGCAATTTATAGAGTAGTAGGCCTCCCGTGGTTGCCTACAATAACATCGTCTGATCATTTCTGATGCGTTTCGTAGATAATAAACGTATTTGCGGCTTGAGCGTAAAGACTCAGTATTCTTTGCTTGGAGTGTTGAACGTGAAGTTAGCCTAGTGTTTCCCAACCTCTTTCAGGTTTGTGGGTGGTACGCTACGGACGAGAAATATAATTTGCGGCACCCAGTGACGAACCCACAGTAGTTTGCTGTAAAGTTTCGTAACATTTTCAAAATGTAATTATTTAATGATATATTGGAAAACATCTTAACTCACGGCACCCCTGAGTATTGTAAATGGCACCCCGGTTGGGAACCACTGAGTTAGCCCATATGTCTAGTTGTATACGGCCAGAAGTCAAACTTCCACTTGATCAACGTATTTTGTGTGGTGATTGTTGTGAAAAAAATGTATTTTGACTATCCTGGAATGTCTTCTCGTATTTTGTATTGAATAGAAGCAAGATACCTTTGATGCTGACGACCAAAGTTACATATTTGCGCAGCCTGCTGTTCAGACAGCAAGGGGGGTTAATAGTGTATTTAGAAGAGTTTATTTGGCATAATTAAGCTTGTCCCAACAGAGCAGTGCAGTTAGTAATTTATGGATGGTAACTAACCATGTTGGGTCCATATAGGTCTTAGTCTATATTTCGTAACAATTATAGCCTATTTGAGATAAAAAATGTTAAAATATAAGTATGTGCCATGCAGCAGGAGATTAACAAGTCTAAACATGAGAAAGGTTTACGCATGTGTATTTCGGCCGAATAAAAGTATAATGCGCGTGCTTTTTGAGCAAAATTCACTTAAGCTCATCATAACGTTATCAATTTATTCTAATGAAAGAAAACGTTCATCGCGGCGCAATGCTTTGACTGGCCTCAGGTTTGTTCCTTCGGTAACATCGTTTTCATAACTGAACGATATGCTTGATTCTGATTTCCTGCAAATTCTTCACATTTGCATTTCATTACAACATCTCTAAATAATCGTTTTTAATTAAATGACAATGATTAAGACCCAATTCCTTTAAAGCTCGTTAAAAATTTTTTAGCTGGATGAATTAACCGGAGTGTTTATAATGGTAAATGATTGAGAAGACTCTGCTCCAATCATTTTGGATGTAATAAGCGGTAGATTGTACCGTTTATGTCCCGCGTGCACCACTTTTTTGCAAAGCTTTGCAACGCCACCTTGCCAGCCGATTGAGCTAGAAAGCTGTTCTAACCAACAACGTATTCGCCAAGTCTTCTGGTTGAGATTGAAAAAATATTTTTTTTGGTTTGGCTTTGGGATTCTCTGTGGGGGACGTTACTAGTGTGGACGTTTTTGCGTTATTTTGGCCAACTTTACCCGGCCCTGGACGCCCATTCAATGAGCCAACTTTTTGGCTCAAAGTTTTTTGGAAACTAGACAATCATCCGAGTCTTGAGAGCCCTTGGTAGGCTTTTTAGTATATCTGGAGCCAAAATTATGGCCCAAAAAACAAAAATTGGTAAAAAATTATATCCCCACAAACGCTGACCTTGGGCATATTACACCCAGATTATAAGAGCTGTTCAAGCGCACAATAAATGGCGAAAGTCTTGTAATTTAGACTGAAAACAAATTAAGCTTGGGATGTTGCTTTTTTGTTGATGTTTCTTTAATGAGAGGATGTTTATGCATATTTGTTTACATTTTGATGACGTCATCACCCCTGGGAGCCGACCAATGAAGCCGATTTCGTGGCTCAAACTTTTTTTTGATTCTTGGTCATGATACGAGGCTTTAGAGGGTTTGGTTGACTCTGCAGCGCTTTTGGTTCAAAAGTTATGGCAAAATAACCGAATATTAATTAGGTAAATCCCTAGGAATTTCCCCAGGTATTTGTAAACGCTATGGGTTTTTTGACCCTAACTTTGGAACCAGAAACGCTAGAAAGTCGATCAAGGGCTCTAAAGGCTGGTATTATAGCCTAGAATACAAAAAAATCTCTGAGCCACTATAGCGGTTTTCATTTCTAGAGACCCGAATCGGGTCCCTAAAACACCTCTGCGCTGTAGTCAGCTGCTGATGAATTACGCAGTATAACTCGCAGGAACTGACTTCAACAACGTAAATGCAATTTTCTAACAAAAAAGCTGTCAAAGCCATTTAGTCTGTTCAATGCTATGTAAGAGTTGAAAGTCGACCCTGATTTTCCAGGTTCAGTACAGTCCGAGATCCAGGCTGGGTTAGCTTTCCCGTCTCCGTGGTGATATGAAAAACAAATTCTGGTTTCATTCCGGCTTTGTAGCAATCGTTAGTTTCTATATATAATCAGCATTGATGTGCTTACGTAGGTTTGCAGCTACTCATGTTTAGATTATTTTCATTGATGATCTGAAAACACTGCATATACAAAATGATCAAGGGCATAGACAAGGGTTGCAGAAGTTGTCAGAAATATACCAAAGAGGAGAGAAGCTTAGCGAACGTGGAGGCAATTGTTGTAGATGGCAGAAATCAATTATTAGCAATTGGGCCTAAATTATTAGCAATTGGGCCTAAATTTGGCTTGAAATTAACCTGACAGTTTCAGTATTTCTGCGTTGTTTTGTGACCAACGCGTTTCCGGCGCAATTTCAACTACCTATTGTATGGCAAGCGCATAGCCAGAAATTTTGATAGAGGGGGAAAATAACAAAAGATTCTCAACGTTTGAATATTTAATGCTACTTATTGTTGAAGCATCATCCATAAAACGTGCATCTTTTCTGGCGCCTTTTTCTGAATAATTATGTTCAGATCTAAGCCGGAAAATAGAAAGTCCATTTTCTTTGAATTGACAAGTTTTAAAAAGTGTGTTTTTAGTATAAATTTCCAAGGTTCTAATTTGGATGAAAACCACCATTTGCTCGTGAAAGGTTCTTGCAAAAGCGCTTGTGAAAATCTTGGTGCTGCAAGTAAAATTTCTGCAGTATGATTTTTACAGCTAATATTGCGATTGAGCAAGAGGTAATCGTGGCCATCACTTTCGTTCCTCTTTGTCTATTTTAGACGCTTTTGATGTACACCAACACACGTTTAATCGAAGCGTCGTAGTGACTTTGCTCTAATACACCGACGTCCGTCCGAATGTAGGCCTTCTAAAAAATTTGCGCGCATTAAAGTCGTGGTTCTTGTCCGATTCTTGAGCGACTGGTTGACGTATGTAAGCTGATAAAATAAAGGATAGAGTTCCTCGACGCGTTTAAAAAATGTTTGGATTTTATGCCATGAAACGCTATGAAATACGACTATTTTAGCATTTTTTGTATGCTAGTGCACTAAGCTCGCATCCAAAAAATGATTAGGTGTTTAGCTACCTATTTAGAGCTAACAATCTAATTCGCAAATATGATAAAGACAATATTGTAAATTGGGGAAAGTTGCACATGTCCTCCAAGCTTTCTTAAACTCGTTCCACCCACGCAGCTGAGTTGACTTATTTTGACGCACTGTCGCTGCAATCAACTCTTTAATGTTACTGTCAGGCACAGCTTGCTCCACGTAAACAAACTCTCCTAAGTCGTTCCAACCGATGGAGTTGGTTTTTATCTGACGCAATGGTTGCTTCGTTTTTTTCTTGTACGACGATGGAACGTTAGATAAAATTTCACTCTCGTCAAAATGTTTCTTACTTTCGACTTCAACTTTATTCGGAGCGCTGATGAGTTTTTCTCTGAATACATTGTACTGTTGCAAGACTTGATCATACAAGCGGACTTTGTCTGCGTCGGTCAAGTCAGAACGAGAAATAATAGCATTCATTTCAGCATCGAGACTAGACATTGCGTTAAGTAGCGGAGATTGTTTATGCTTCTTTTCCTTCAAAACCTCCAACACTCTTGGTTCGACAAGAACCATTTTCTTCACGCTATCCATCACTTTAACGACTAGCAACACCTCCAAGCAAGCTCAAAATAGCTGGGACAACACCTGATAATAACGGTGCAAGAAAGCCCCCGGTTTGGATAATTTTTCTTTTGCTTTTCAAACTCTTTGTTTTCTAAGCTATGTCGCGCAAAGCTTTCTTATGTCTTTTCAACTTCGACTTTTGCTTAGAGGAAACTTATATATTCCCTCGCAACAAGTTGTGAGAGCATTCACAAATGCAATGGTCAATGGTTTATTGTTTCATATGACTCAGCCAACAAGCAGAAGCATCATAAAAGCCATCGCATGCAGTAAGCCAACCATTAGCGAACATT
>JGI24159J19872_10011726_pt1 | contig 11472 bp, 7 predicted proteins | sample Ectturendosymbi4_FD_19872 | JGI IMG/M metagenome (IMG submission 19872) | reverse complement strand
GGAAACAGCTCAAAACATTGAATTATATATATCTTGAGTATTTAGGAAGCTGTTGGAAGCTGTAAAAAAAAGTTGCAAAAGCTGCAAAAACTTGCCCTAATGATGATATCATCATATCAGTGGAGTATTCCAACAACCACAGCAAAGCTACACTAAGTTTAGCTGTTTCCAAAATAACAAATTAGATTAAAAGGCCAACAACAAATCAACTACTGTAACATGAACGTAACAAACCATGAAAGAATTCATTGCCTTTGCAGCTGCTTAACATTCGTTCCGTCGCTCACCAACACTCGTTTCAATGCAGTTGGTGCGTTCTTTACAAGGATGACCCATCTGGGGGTTGAGGCAGAACAGAAAGAATAGATTCTTTCTAAGTCAGCAAAAAAATTATCGCTAGCTCTGATATTCCTTTCCAGAATTAAAAAATCTCCACTGTATTCAAAGCGCGTGCAATCATAAAATGGCTCGAAAAGAATTCCTGTTTCCAAACCTTGAAATTATGGTGGACGTACATGGGTGGTCGTCAAACACATTTTCAGCTTTACCTAAAAATTCTGTATTTTTCTTACTTTCCTTGTTTCTGTTTCGTGTTTTTTAGAAAAAAAAAAGGATATGAACGCTTTTTTCAGCGGTGCATGCAGGTTTTCTGCCCGTGTGTAAAAAATGGCATTTCATGATAAAATTGCTTACGACAGCAAATAGCTGTACACGGTAATGTTGACCATGATACCCTTGCATAGATGAAGGTTTCACAGACGGAAAACCTGTCAGGCAAAGGTCCTGCCCTTTATATCAGGAGATAGGATGACATCAGCATACCATTACGCCTGATCCAATCGAGAATATTCAAACGGCACAGCATGCAATTGATCTGACTGATCTTATCTGCGAAACAAAATTGAGGCTGTCTGGTAGTGACTATGTCAAAAGCTCCATGACAACGAATTTCTTGGTAATGAGTGGTTATGGAGAAGGATAGCTGTACTACTACAATTTCTAGGTGATTAAAGGAGCATTTTCTGCCTTTGGTGGTTTATGGCTTAATCCGATTACACCAGCGAACCAGAAGAGCGACACCTCACTTTGCTGAATCTTTTTCAGACTAAAATATGCTGAGGCTAGTTCAGTCACACACGAAGATAAATAAACGTGTGTGATACACAACTACTCAACAAGGACAGTCCACGAGTTTATCTGCTCGCAGATAAAGTTCAGTACAGTTGTGTTTCACTCGTGGATTTTTCTTTACACAAACGCGACATTTTGAAATGTTTTAGTCATATGTTGCGGTCCGTTAGGCAAGGGTGGGCAACCTTTTGCTAGCTGTGTTTCAAATCATTCAGTGTGGCAACAAGATATGTATTTTTATACAAGTCAAGGTCAACAGCCAATACCTTCTGTGTGAATCGTAACAAAATTGATATGCAAAGCTTTGAATTCCTGCGTGCCATTGGAAATTGCTTGGCGTGCGAAGTGTAGCACTCGTGCCGCAGACTGCCGACCTTGACCGGTGTCAAGCGAAATTCTGAATTGCAAAATTTCTGACCACACCATGAACGCATGCACAGAGTAATATACTACATATCAAATACGCTGAGAAAACTGATGTTTAGGACTTAGGCTTTGGCGTTTAGGTAAGTGTTTCGGGTTAGGGTTTGGGCTAGAAAAAGAAAAATAATTGAGGTCTAGTAGTCCAGTGGCGTACGCAGAAAATTTTCAAAGGGGGGCTCCATTTAGTGGCATACGGTGATCATTTGTATCTGGTGTGCGCTGTTTGCGACGTCACACTTTGACGTCATATTCATGTTTCCAAACCATCGTTTAGGCGACCTTTGTTGACACAATATGCATGTTCTTCCACATGCACTCTCCTTATTTTATGTGTTATTGCACTGAATATAAACTATCAGCGATCTAAGCTAAGATATCAGAGGAAAAGACACTCGACGCTACGACAGAGCAGTTCTTAACTACAAAAATATCAGGATGAGCGTTAAAACAGGGGAGTAAAAGACACTAATCACTACGTCAGATCAATTTACAACTGCAATTTTTTGCATTAAGTCGACAAATTAACGAACAAAATGTATGCGAAAACAATTAATCTCCTTTGTGCAGGCAATAAAGATTTTGTATCATATCAAAATCAAGGGGGGGATTGACCTCAACGCCCCCTTGCGTACGCCCTTGTCTAATACTAAGTCCAATATTTTTCAGTGGTTTTACTTATTCCCGTACATTAGCTTGTTGTGGGTATCTGGCATCTAACCAAAGTTTTAATTTGCACAACACACATCAAAAAAGTAATCCCCCAACTTTTTTCCTTTACTTAAAGAAGAAAAATAACTGACAACCAATAGTAGACCAGAAATTTCGCTTGACACCGGCTAGCACGCAATGTTACACATATGACATAAAGAAGCAATAGAGCTAACATGGCGGAATCACCCTATTACCACTTGATTGTCATACATTCTTATAGGTGTTATTCTTAGCGCGCTTTCCGTTCGTGGTGCCTAACGCTCCGATGAACTATGTCAGTGGTTCCCAACCGGGGATCCACAGAAAGATTTTTNGGGGTCCATGACCTTTATATGCATAAGATGAAANCAAAATAGCGAAATGCCAAACTACGTGCCGTGGTGGTCTAGCTNGCAGAAGACAAACATGNGAGCAACTCTGGAAGTCGAACCCAGGCCATAGAGCGACACAAGATGTAGCCTATAATGAACGGACATGTTTATGCACTTTGACAAAGGTATGCAAGTTGCCATGAAATCAATTTCAATGGGAATTTTGATACTGTTTGTTCTTGATTAGCTTATCTATATAAGGATAAGTTTGTGACAGAGCGCATCTTACATTATCCTGCAGCCCCAACCTGTGAGTTCTCTTTCTTTTCATATTTTGGGGGGCGTGGTGGTTTTTTCCAATTTGATGTTATTGCTATCATGCCGGGTATATCTTTCATCCACCTGCTAACTCCACCAGAGAGAGAGCAAAAGACTCAAATACGAAGGCAGTGCTTACCTACAAAAGATCTGCCACAATTATATAAAAGCTAAGAAACTATATGCACCTTACTTTAAGCAAGACAAAAAAGCAACAGGAAGGTGTGTGAAGGTCTTGCAAGCACTGTGCACTTTATGGTTACCATGGAAAACACATCAAATCAATGGTCACGTGTGTTTCGCAAATATATAATGACAAAACGGAAAACCTTCCCGCTGAAGCAAAACCTGGCATGTGCAAATGGTGTGTTTATGGAGCGACTTAATTGTAACATTGTAACTGTAAGATATGCCATCAACAATATGTTGGCCATTCTATTTGTGATTACAAGCAAAAACTAGTTGAATTATAGAAGTTTCACTCTATTTTGCTCTATTTTGAGTCATAGCAGCGTGCGTCAATGTGAATTTGTTGCATTGCTCGACTGGTGACGTCATACAGTTTGCCAGTTTCAGTGAAAATAATTATTCAGAAACGACGTATTTTCCAGTGCTGCAATGGCTGCAGCTTATGCTTGGATTTATTGATTTTAGTTTCATTCTTGAATTTGTTTGCATTCTCTGCTCTTGTTTCAACCTTTCAATTTTGCACACGTAAACATTGCTTGCAATTTTCAGGACTGAGCATGTGTAGTGTTACGCTTACATAAAATCGATTTCTTATAATAAAAATTGCAGATAGATTCACTTGTGTCGCTTTTGTGGTGACTAGTTACTCGAATACAGATATGTGCAAGTTTGAATCATAACCAAGTGAAGAAAGCAGAGGAAGTGATGTAGCCAGCCCAAATTTTTGGAGGTGTCACATATTTTGACTTTAAGCAAGGAACAGCATTTGGTTTGATACAACACCTCTCGAAGCACAAAATGAAAAGTTATGCCAGAAGTTTGAAGGGAGACCATAGCTCCCCTGGAGACGCCTATGAGCAGAACCTAATCGACTGATTCCTCGAAAGCTTGGAGCAATTTAGCAACCTAGAGTTTTTAATTGTCACGTGAGAAGCTTCATGAAAAATTCATGATTTTTGACCTGCAAATAAAATGATTGGTAAACTTTTATATCTAGAAGGGACCACTTGTACGTAGCAGCCCCTGCTCAGGTCCATGAGTGTACACTAACACTGTTGGAACCATAGGTCAAACTGGCAAGAATTTTGTCCCATCATCACCGAGGCTTACTGAAACATTTTAGGGAGCACAGGTGCGTTTTTCAACAACTCAGCAATTGCTGAACAATTCACAAGCTCATCTTACCTGAAAAACAAACTTGTTGGATTTTGAAAAACTTTTAATTTGTAAAAATACTAAAATAATTTTTCCAAAAAATGTGAAGTACTCATAGTAAAGACCCCAAAAAGGCATGAAAAATAAAGAAATATTGGCGGTCGGTTTAAGATCAAAATCATGCTCTGCTCCAGCTTGCGGTTCTATATGCAACAGAAGTAAATTACGTTGATACATGAAAATATGTTATTTTCAAGTATACTTTTGCACTTTTTAGCAGTGATGGAGTCTCGAGACCCATTTCTGTGAGTCTCGGTCTCGAACATGCCCATAACCAGCTTCGGACACCAGGGGGGGCGAAGAGTTTCCTGCGAGGGGACCACATTTCTAAACTATGTCCTACACATTTTTGCAAGGGGGGCGAAAAATTTAGCAGGGGATTGCGGGACTGGTCTCGAGGGTTTCAGGTCTCGTCTCGGTCTCGAAGGCTACAGGTCTCAAGACTTTGAATATCGAAAAGAAATGGCTTTGTGAAACTTCTATAATTCAACTAGATTTGCTTGTAATTGCAGGTAAGAAACAACCAAAACACGTCCGAAAAATCCAGAAATTTGAAAAAAATTCATCTTAGAAGAGATGACGACATTTTTTTGAAAAATTTCGGCAAAATGCACAAATTTTGAAGTCTTGAATCTCGGTTTCGAATTTCAAGTCTCGAGTCTCGGAATTTTATATGAGGTCTCGGTCTCGAAGGTTACGGTCTCAACTACATCACTGCTTTTTAACCACAAAAGGTCCTCAACTCAAAATGTCCACATGATTTAGGTCACAAACAAGTTGCTGTAGCCTATACTAGTGCTATTACATGCGCCATTGTTACACGTGATGTACCCATGATGCCTGAAGTGGTCATGTATCCTTTTGTTATTCGACAGGTATATATGGGCCGAGACAGTTACCAAAGGCCGAATTGCGCAAATCCTTTTATTACAAGTCCAGAAAGCAGGGCCAGATTGGGCATTTACCCCCATAACTTGAAAAAAAAACATAACTTACGCAGGTTTTGATATGGCTGCTCGACAGAGCATAAAAAATGCAGTTACTGAAAGAATCAGCAACAAACATTAATTCTAAGTAACGATAAAATTAATTTAAGAACTGCTTTCGGCAGATTAAGCCACATGTCCCTGAACAGGGTTTTAACTGGATTCAGCTGAGGATACACAGCTTTCAACCAAATCGTCAAAAGGGACCACGACACTAAAAAGGTTGGGAACCACTGATCTATGTGGCGCCGTCACACATGATGCATATATGTCTAGGATTGTTTCACTTTGTTTACGCGTAAGCTACAGCTGAAGAGCTTAACCCGAAATTGAGAGGCACCACGATATTTGTGCACCCTAGCCCGTAGCCACGCTTNCGGTTTGGAGGGGCAAAATACAGTTTGAGGGAGAAAAGGTTTTTGTTTTTATTGTATATTCAAAACTGTCCCTGAATGCTCCCCGTGTCTACGGGCCTGCGTGCACCTGTTGTTGTTTTCATCTACTTCTTCAAAACGTCCACGAAGAGTGTTATCAATATCATAACACTTAAGTGCAAGATGAGTCAACACCAGGATGCCACGTGCATTGACCTTACATCTTCCTTATTACCCTTGAAGTATGTCCAGTGCGCGAAAAAGGTTTTCAGTCTACATTGAACTTATCCCATGAACAAAAACTTTTAAACAGAATGACTTCGCGCAAACGTGAGGCTTGCCTGTTACCTAACAAAGGTTTCGAAGTTGTAAACAGTGTACAAACAAAATAAATCTGTCAAGTCGTCTTCATCGCTTCAATGTTTTAGTTTAACGAATGTAGTGCTATGAATTGGTGATGAACAGTAAAACCTACATTTGAGAGACGACATACTTTCTCTTCAGACTCATATTTCAGATAGTTAGATTTTCCAGTAGTTGTGGACTAACATCAACATGCTGCTCTCATTAAAACGACAACAAACACTCCCAGAAATTAAAGCAATGTATGACCTTCAACACAAACAGTAAATACCAGTGGTTCTCAACGTGGGCGTACCCAGGGGTGACCCAAATGGGTCATACTCCCCCAAAATTTTTAGAAAATATAGCCATTTTGTGCTTTGAGAGGCATTATACTAAACAAAATAGTGTTATTTGCCTGAAATCAAACATTTTGGCCCCCAAAACTTTTGGCCCTCCCCAAACTTTGGGCTGGCTACGCCACTGGTTCTCAACCACTTTTCTCGCATGCGGCCCAAGCATCCTTTGTGTAGCTCTTAGCAGTCTTTCAATGAAACCCCTAATATTTTGAGCAACACACTTCGTTCTGCTGTCAAACACAATGTGTCAATCGACTTGTGTTAAAAATTTTAGTGCGGCTCTCTAGCAAAGTTGTAAGTCTGGATTTGGCTCTATTCAGCGAAAAGGTTGAGAACCACTGGTATATACCATAAACCATTACATTCAAACTATAGTGTTAAGATTACACTTAAAAAGATAAAGTGCTTACTATGACTTGTGTTCCACAATTGGAAAAAGGAGCCCTGATTGAAAGTTGATACAAATTGTTTTGCTCTGTGGCGCGGCACTGGTTAGTGGCGCTGGATCGTCCAAAATAAATGTACTTCGCCTCCCCATCCAGACCTAGCTCTTCAACCAGACCTTTGTTGATGACAACATCTATTCTTTCGTCGCCACATTGTACTTTCGGTTCAGCTAATGACGGAAATAAAACGAAAAAACAACGAAACTTGCGTTTTTTCGAAAAATATTCAGTCATTCATAACGAAATGAACGATGTTTTTTACGTAGGGTTGAACTCTTTTACCGAATAATTGCTTTAGAAAGATTCTGACAAACACATGCATGAAAAAAAAGAAAAAAGCGACATTTGCAAAGTTAGATTGGGAATTCCATTTCGAACAGATACTGAAGTCCGTAACGTTTTGTCTCAAGCCTACGCATCTTCACAAGATGCTCAGAACTACTTCGTTCTTGTTTTGGTGTTACATGTTTTTGTCGCAGTGTTATGTCGTGTGAACTCTTCGCAAAAACCTCATCTCTGCTGTTTGTATTTGGGATAGTATTCTTTCAGTCATTACCCAAGATTCATGATCATATACGTGAGAAGCAGAAAATTCATGCATCGTTTTGTATTTTCAAAGAAAGGTTACGTGGATCTGTATTTCGTCTGAAAAATAAANTGAATAAAGTATTTACATAACTACTGTATTTGTGTTNTAAACTGAACTCCTTGTTTCTACATAATTCAGTTTATTCGCAATAGCAGCTTTGTTCAGAAAGTAGTTTATGTTATCTGCATTCCAGGAACTGCGTATTTGGATATTGGACAGCGAATTGAACAATCACCCTTTAACAAAATTTCAGCTTTTCAAATGCTTTAGCTTAAAATGCGTCCTGCACCAGGGGCAAGAGATATTCCTCCTATTATAATACTGCTTTCATTTCTTTGTGAACACTTTCGTAACATCCCACGTTCATAACAGACCCGTTATAAACGTTGTCTGTTATTAATGGTTCTGTTATGAACAGGTCTGTTATGAACCGACACCGTTGTACACACAGCAATTTGTGATTAGAGTGGTTGAAAGATCCATATCTCAAAGACTGGCTACAGCAGGGCAGTAGGAATGAAGATTTTAGTTATTGTAAATTCTGCCAGATATTGAAAATTCTGCCAGATGCATTAGAAATGCAAACAAGTGAATGTTACTGCGATATAAAGATTCAGACAGACGCAAAAGTTAATTAGCAAAGTTGTATATTCACTAGCATGTTTTGTGACGTAATGATGCCCAGATCACAGAATGATTCACCTCACTCTGTGCATCTTCCTACCTGGGGTTTTATGTTCAAATCTGGTATTTTTTTGATTGATCGATATGGAGTTTTTCTGAAAATCTCACTGGCAGCATTGCGTTAATTGGATTACCTTTTTTTATGGAGGCAGTTGCAAACGCGTGTTTTGTTAAAGTGGTTTAGGTACGACCGTTCGACTTAGCGTTTCTCTACCAAAAATATTACTAGGATCATAGTAAGTTTGATTGTCAGGTAATAGAATTCGGCATCGGCAAGCAAAGCCACCAAACAAGCGTGCGTACTGAATTACTTCAAAAAAATCAGTCAGGAAGCCGTCAGATTAGAGAAGAAATTTTAAAAAAGCATGAGGTTGAAAGTGATTTTGATAAAAGGACCACCAAGTTGAACGGCAATGCTGTAAATCTAGAGATTGCAGCAGATTTTTCGCAATGGGACATGGAATTATTTGTTGACAATGAAACGACTGATGACGAGAAGCATACTCTTTCGACGAGATATTGATTGCCTGAAAAGCAGTCCAGTCCATGTTTACATGTTTCCAGACATAATTCAGGGCAAGACAAAGCGTTAACTTAGAAGAGAATACTTGCAAATGCATAGTAGCCCGCGGTTAAGTAAAGCAACNTGAGCCAGGGAGCTTTCTTGAAATATTGCNTTATAGCAGTATGTTGTGATGACTGGGTTCACTATGACATACGAGTACAACCACAGTGAACGGTTGTAATTTAACTCCTCCGACAGGAACACAAACAGAGCAGGAATACAACGACTTGACCAGTAATTAGGCAGCTGTCAACACCGTATTCCCGCAACACTCCCCAAAGCTTTTCACGAGGAACCAGGTCATATGCATTTTCAAGGTTGACGAAACAAGAGTATATGTGACGCATTCCCAATATTTCACAAAATTTGTTGATGAGTGAAAGTTTGGTCTGCTACGAAGAGGAAGATTTCGCCTGCAATGATGGTATTCTCCTCCCCTAAATGCACCTCCTGTATGTCTGATGGTAAGAGAGTGACCTACTTCATGATACGTTTGAAATGCTCTCCATCTGCGAATGATGTCCTCATTGGTGAATAAGTCACCGTTTTGATTTTTGGTTGATCTAGCAGTTGTAGATATTTAACCGCGAAGATGCCGGATGGTTTGCCAGAATACTTTGCTTGTTTGCTAGCAAATGGAATCCGGGTTATGTCACAAATACCCCCAAGATTGCTTTTTGGACTGTTTGCACTATGTTGCACCAGCACCGTTCCAACGTGTGCATTGAAGTCTCCTAAAAGGTTGTGGAAGAGTTAATTTTAAACCTTTGCAAAGCAGCACTTGTATTATTCATGAATTCCAGGTATATCGCACTGAGTTTGAGCCGTGTGCCTGTATCAAACACCGTGATGCGACAACATAGGCGTACGCAAGGGGGGTTGGGGTTAACCCCCACCCTTGAGCTTGATATTTTACAAACACTTTATTACCTTCGGAAAGAATATTAATTACTTTCGCATACTTTTGCTTGTTAATTTGTGGATTTAATGCAAATACCACGGGCAAATTTCAAGGAACATTGTAAAGGGCCAAAAAAATAATAATTACATTTCGGTAAGAATCAGGGTTATCGTCTGCGTACAGAAACCATCTCACCACAGTTTGCAGACCTTTCGTCCATTACGCATGTTTAAGATTGTGTTCCGCGATAATTCACTTTATCCGAAACCATTGTTTTATATTGTCTGCCAAGGCGTATGTTTGGGGTTAACCTCCCCACTTTAATTTGATATGTTATAAAAACTTTGTTACCTGCGAAAAGGAGATTAATTGTTTCTGCATACTTTTTTCTTGTTAATTTGTCGACTTAATGCAAAAATTGTAGTTGTAAATGCTCTGACACAGTGATGAGCGTGTTTTACTCTCCTGTTTTAACGCTAAGCGTGATATTTTTGTAGTTTTGAACTGCTGTGTCGTAGCGTTGAGTGTATTTTCCTCTGATATCCTAACTTGTAGCGCTGATGTAGTTTATATTCAGTGCAATAACACATAAGGAGAGTGCGTGTGGAAGAATATGCATATTGTGTCAAGAAACTTCGCCAAAACTTTGGTTTGGAAACATGAATATGACGTCAAATTGTGACGTCACAAACATCCCACACCAAATACAAATGACCACCATATGACACTGAATGAAACCCCCATGAAAATTTTTTGCGTACGCCACTGTGCGACAATATATCGATGAACAACTGATTGAACCAACTAATACCACCGACAGTTTATCAAATCAACTATTTATCGAATTTTATTGAACCCAATATCGACATTTTAAAGCACACATGCCATGGAACGAATTTTATGAATGGAACGAATTTTATCTGTGGATTACGCAAGGCGTATTAAATGTTCATTTCAGTCACATTCATATATTTACAGTACATGGTTACCAATAACAGTATTTAAACAAATCTACAAGTTGTGTGCAATTGCTCGACGTTAGTAATTGTTTATGTCAAGATTTATTGAGTCATAAAGTTCGACAATTTCCTATCAGCCGTTGGTTGATAGCGTCACAGCCCTTTTTCGGAGGAGGGCCAACATTTCCAACATTCAGTTGCTCAATTACTATTTCGTTGGAACCTTGTTCCTGCATAATTTCTTGACGAGTCTGCGAAGGGTCGGATGGGACATTGAGACTCGCTTGCTGAACGCATTGTGCCATCCTTTAATGCTGTTGTTCGTTCGTAGAAGGTCATGTTGGACTCGGTGGAAGACATTCCAACACCGGATAGTGGTTGACGACGACTCCAGAGGCGCCCTGCTCCAATCCAACTTGTCATGAAATAGTCAAAGTATTCCGCAGGCTCTGCACATCTTCATCACTGAACGAGGCCACAAAGTTCTCGAACGGTTGTGTAACATCTTGAGGCGGAACAAACACCAGTGCCTGGAATTATTTTATGTGAAGGGCGTGCTCGGCATCTTCAGTCTTCGTCGTTTGAGGGAGTTGTCACTGTCTACTGCTTGGCCGCACTAGATCTCGGGGCAGGTGTTGAGCTTGAGCAGCCAATCGATTGCCTCATCGTCCAGAACCGTCAGGCCGTGCAGTTCATGAGGACGTCGATGGATTGGACATTGGAGGACAACATGGTCGACGGTTTGTTCTTCTGCGCCACACTCACAGGCCGTACGTATAGGAGGACATACCAGAGATGAGCAAGGATCAGGACTGGATCGGACTGGATCAGGACTGAAGCCAATTTTGGCCGGATCAGGACTGGATCGGACTGCAGTTTTTTTGAAAATTGTCGGATCAGGACTGGATCGGACTGAGAAAATTTTTGTTGTTTTAATGTGATTATTCTGAAAATATCAAAAATTTTAGT